>OIDQ01000017.1_pt1 | contig 121085 bp, 132 predicted proteins | sample 1581511 | NCBI WGS metagenome assembly OIDQ01 (sample SAMEA3882526, study PRJEB24775) | human gut metagenome | biome: human-associated habitat; feature: intestine environment; material: feces | place: Netherlands | collected 2009/2010
AACGAGAAATATAAACCTATTTTATCTTAAATAACTTGCAAAAATCATAGTAGTATGAAAGTAAAATGTTTATTGGCTGTTCTGTTGCTATCGGCTACAGCAACAGCATTCGCCCAAGAGGCGAAGTATGGAATCAAGTCTGCCATCCTCAAGAAAGAGGCGGTCACTATGGGGCAGAAAGTGCAAGGCGTGCAGTATTTTGACGATTACGGCAGAAAGGAGGCGTCCGAACTTACAATGAAAGTGGGAGGCGTGGCAAATGTGGAGAAACATATCCGGACGATAGCCGATGGAGATAAGATTATCTCTATTGACCTCGATATGAAGGTGGCCAATAAAGCAACTTTGCCCGTCAAGCCGGTCAACTATTTGAATCTGACAGACGAAGTACGTGAACTGCACAAGATAAAGGAAGTGGGAACAGAAGAAATACTGGGCAGGAAGTGTACCAAGTACACTTTGGAGGTAGTGTATGGAGGACAAACCACCTATTCCACGGTATGGATATGGAAAGGTATTCCGCTGAAGAACGAGACTTCATCCAATGGAATGGTTATCGTTACCGAGCAGGCAACGGAAATACAGGAGAATGCAGAAGTCCCGGCCATGAAGTTTTTGGTACCCGAAGGAGTTACGTTTCCTTAATCGGATATGAAATGTTGAGGCTTTTATCTTTTCTGTTTCTCGTCAGCGCATTCTTTTCTTGCTTACCGGAAAAGACCGCCTTGGAACGTGCTTTGCGTGAGGCAGGCGATAATCGGATGGAGCTGGAAAAAGTGCTGGCATACTATCGGGATGATACGTTGAAATATCAGGCAGCTTGTTTCCTTATTGAAAATATGCCGGATCAATATGCTGTGTTACCATTGGATTCCACGGACACATACGCACGGGCTTTGTTGTCTTTGGATAAGGAGGATCCCGTCAGTTGGGAAATATCCCGTTCGCTTGTGGCCGCTGTATTCGATTCTATTTCAAAAATCCAACCCGAATCCCGGATTAAAATAGTCAGGGATATAGAAGTAATGACAAGTGACTATTTAATAGAGAACATAGAATCGGCGTTTAAGGTATGGAATCGGAGGGGGGTGGCAAAGCATTATTCATTTGATGATTTCTGTAGTTATGTATTGCCTTATCGGGTGGCTCATGAACCTCTGTCTCACTGGCGGAGGACTGCCTTGCAGCGTTATGGCCACTGGCTGGATTCGTTGAATGCACCCCAGGATATAGCCCGCAGCATTGCCATGCGTTATCCGGTGCGTTATAATGCAGGCATGACCAAATATCCGTATATCATGAGTTATGAAGAAATGGACAGTTTGCAATGGGGGACTTGTGATGACATGACCGCTTTCCTCACTTTGTCCTTGCGTGCTATCGGCATACCTGCGGCAACGGATGTCGTCAAGGCGTGGGCCAACAGGAGTTCTGCACATTGTTGGAATGTAGTGAAAGACACTGCCGGACATTTTGTTGATATCGGTTACGGACCGGACGGGAAGAACTTTGTGGTCTATAAAGTTTCTAAAGTGTATAGAATGCAGTACCGGTCTCCCGGTGAGGAAGATGTGACACAAGGATATGATATGCCTTTGTCCGATGTCAGTTTCCCATTGGACGGTAAGAACAAACAGGCGTACTTGTGTACATTTAATAATAGCCAGTGGATACCGGTGGCCTTGGCAAGTTCGGGGAATGGGAACGTGACTTTCCGGAACCTGGGGAGGGGGCTTCTTTGGGGAGATAACAAGATAGACGGTTACAGGGAAGAAGGGAAAGGCATTGCATATCTTCCGGTCGTTCACGAACGGGGAATATTGAAACCTTTCGCCGCTCCGGTCATTTTATATGAAGGAGGCGAAGTCCGCTCTCTCCGCCCTATTTTATCCGATACGGAATCTGTCACCTTACATCGTAAATACCCCAAGTATAATAAAATAGCTTCTGATGTTCACGACAGTAATGAAGTGGTACCGGGTGATGACTATGAACTTTTCTATTGGAATGACGAATGGTGCAGCCTCGGTAGAAAAACAGCCGGACACGACACATTGGTATATGTGGAAGTACCCAAGAATGCATTGCTTTGGCTGCATAATCATACGCAGGGAAAGGAAGAGCGGATTTTTACGTATGAAAGCGGAAAGCAGATTTGGTGGTAATATGGAAATGTTCATTGTAAGTATCTTGTTGCCTTGTCAGAGGCTGAAAGTAAAGGGGCTGTACGCAGTCTAAAGAAAAGTAACGGTTAGGAAAGCGTATTCTACTGGCGAGAACGCAATGACGAAGTGGATTTCATCCTCCGCAAGAACAAGTCGGTAGTCGCAATAGAAATCAAAAGCAATGCGGAAAAACGCACTGATGGTTTGGATAAATTCAAAGAACTTTTGAGTATTCAAATGCACAATCCATAATTTGATTCGAAAATGCAGATGCAAATCAAGCTAATCAGACGTTTTTTTACTAAAATCATCGCATTCTTTGCGACATTATAAGACTTCGCTTGGTGATACGATAATCATTAAGTATTTTTGCCGCAAATATTGCGACGTTATTCGTTGCTTAATGACGCATAAGATATGTTCGATGTATAAAAGAGGAGAATGTCAGATAATTAAAAGCAGGCTTGAAGAGCCAAGAAAGTTAATGATTATCCGCAATCATACCACCAAATGCTAATTTATAGATGCTTTCACCATAGGGGCGGACCCGTGTGTCCGCCTGATAACATTCACTTTATGCTTTCGAGCAGACACATGGGTCTGCCCATACGGTGGAAGCGTCATCCGTACCGAGAAATATACCGGCACATAAATTCCCATTTATCATCCGGTGATATATATGCGGATAATCATGAAAAGTTATAAGGTTGAGTTGATTGTATGAATCTTAAAAAAAATATAATTATGAAAGACCAAGAATTATACTTCCGGTATGATACATTATACATAACCGGTGACAGATATGAGTTCAAAAAGGTCAAGAAGCGGCCTTTAGGAATAAAACTTCGCAAGTCTAACTACATATTTTATAAATATCTGATATTCATATAATTATATCTAATCATAAACTTTTGAGAAACAAAACAGAAACAAAAGTGGCAAGAACCACGATTTTGTTCCTTTACCTGTTTCCCTTGCTTTCTTTCCTGTCAGATACCTTCATTTTTGTGTTTGGATGAAAAAACGATTATTCGTTTTGTGGGCTTGATATGTTTCTTGCGGACTACTTGACTCGGTGTTTCTTTTCCCTATGATCAATCTGGTTGTCGAAATCCAAGTGTGAAATTGGCGATAGCCTTATCACTGGTGCGAAGATTTTTTGCAGTCAAAGGAAGAAAGACTTCCTGCTCCTCTTCTACGGTTCTTTGCTTCTTTGCTTCTGTTACTGACGTAAGCGACTCATGCGGTTTTCGAGTTTTAGACGGACATATATACAGTTTACTTTAGGTTAGCATATATATAAGAGCTAACCAAGGTAAACTAAAGTGTTTTTCGACCTCTTGTTTCACCTCTTTTTCGATATGGTAAGCAGACGTTGTTTCTGCCTACCTATATACAGTTTACTTTAGGTTAGCATATATATAAAAGCTAACCAAGGTAAACTAAAGTGTTTTTGCCCTGTCGATACTGCACTTCGTGGACTCTTTTCTCCTTTGACTGCAAAAACCTCTTATAGCCTTATCTCCACCTGTAACGTTCAGTCACACTGCTGTACCATGCTGTCTGCCATGTACCACCCCATCGGGCTTTGACAAGAATTGTGTTGCAAAGGTACCTGTCATGGCGTTCATCCTGCAAGGTCGGTGCCTGTGGTTTGTCCGTGAAATCTCCACGCTCTGATCATGTCAGAGGTAGTATTTGACGGCAAAACCTTGCATTGATGAGCCATAACACCTTTTGTGGCAACATAATTCTTTAATCAATCCCGATGGTAGTTGGTTCTACATAAGGGAAGAAAATAAAAATTTTATCTTATGGCTAACATTTGCGACACTCAGTACAAGGTGACAGGCTCACGCAAAGCCGTGGCTGACCTTTGGAACACACTCCAAGAGTTGGAGGTGAACAGTAAGAATGTGTATCTGTATCTCTTGGCAGAACACTATGGCATTGACTACGAGAAGAAAGGTATCTCGGTGAGAGGACACATCTATTGGGCAGAGTATGAGGAGAACGTGGAAGACGATTATGCTCTCTTGTCCTTTGACACCGAAAGTGCTTGGTCTTCCTGCGACTTGTTCTTTGAGGAGGTGAACAAGGCACTTGGCGACGAACTTTCAATCAGTTGGCGAGAGGTTGAGCCTGGTTGCGACATCTTCTATACGCACGATGAAAACGATTTCTTCCCCGAAGAGTGTTACGTCACTGCATACGGAGAACTCTTTGAGGATTGTGAGGGTGCTTACTCCACCTTTGGCGATGCTATCAAGTTGTGGTGTGAGAAGACAGGTATCTCACAGGACGGAAGAAGCGAACAGAAGATGATTGACTTCATCAATGAATACGAGTATGAGGCAGAGGACACGAACTTCTGCATCAATCCAATAACATTCGGCTAACAAGGAGGAACGGATATGGCAGCGATAGACATGGAGCAGTTGGACGGCGTTGTAGGGTGTTTCTGCACCTTGCTTTATCCCCGAAGAGGTCAGACAGAGGGAACGATTGTCGAGGACTTGGGTTGTGAGGTCATTGTCCAGCTCATCAACGGCAAGGAGGTGACAGAGTACAAGGATGACGTTGTCATCTGTGAATAATCAAGAGAAAGAGTCTGTTGGCTATGTGGCTTGCAGACTCTTTCTTCCTTTGACTGCAAAAAACTCTTTTAGGACAATCCTCAAATGAGGTTATGGCTGTTGTAACTGAAACACCTTGGGAGCAAGTTGTTCGGTTTGCTCACTTGCTCCAGTCCTGTTATAGAAGCGATGCTTCGACACCTGTATAGCGACACGCCGCAAAAGTCCCTTCGCCATTTTAAGCGACCCGTCACCTTGTTAGAGGAATGGTCATTTCGCCTCTTGGTTTTACTCGTCTGTCTTTGGCGACTCTTCCTTGTCGGACACAGAACTTGGTCTTGTCATGATGACAATGCTATCGGCAATCCTCTGATGTCTGTCCTCCTTTGGCTTGTTGCCTCTGTTGGTAAGCTGACCCTTTGGCTTGTCGTTCGTCGTGCATCAACGTTCATGCTCCTCCATCTTCTGCTGATACAGCTGTAAGGTCGGATTTCCCGCTTCGTTTCTCCAGGCATACAGCCACAGCGGTGCCTCAGTCATTGCATACGGATTGCCTCCTTGCTAACAACCTTTGTTCCATTGTTTTGCCCCGTCTTTTTCTGAATTGAGTTATTTGAAAGCGACTTATTTTTACCATGCAAAGGTAGCGTGATGCTGCGAAGGACTTTCTCCTTCTTGTGTGGCCGCTATCGCTGTGACCAATAAAATAGTGCGTAATCTTCCTTTTTCTTCCTCTCTGTCGTTCATCTCCAACAAGAAAAAGAGTATTGCGAACGATTTTCATGGTGCTTCCCACATGGTGCCACATCCCTGCTTTTGAATGCATGTAAAAATTAAGTTTCACTTTTAAATTCAATTCAAAATGAAAAAGATCGAGAACAACTTCACAGTTTCAGGTTTCGTAGGTAAGGATGCAGAAATCCGTCAGTTCGCAAACGCCAGCGTAGCACGCTTCTCATTGGCAGTAGGCCGTCAGGAGAAGAACGGCGAGGAAACCAACCGCGTATCGGCTTTCATGAATATGGAGGCATGGCGCAAGAACGAGCACACCGAGTCATTTGACAAGCTCATCAAGGGCACGCTGCTCACCGTCGAAGGTTTCTTCAAGCCAGAGGAATGGACAGACAAGGATGGCGTGAAGCACTCCAGAATCATCATGGTTGCAACCAAGTTCTACGAGTGTCCCGACAAGGAGGAGACTCCTGCGGAAGAGCCGGCCAAGCCAGCAACCAAGAAGGGCAAGAAATAGCCTTTCCTCTTCATAACAAGGCGACCTTCGGGTCGCTTTTGTTTTGCTCATGGGACATCAATCTGCTGTTATAGCGTGTGATAATCTTCTCTAATAACAACTATGTTCATTTATTAGCCATAACGGGGAAGCCGTCTTCCCTTATTCTAACCACTTCGTCCCTCACCATTTGCGAAGCGTCACCAAGATGGTTGGCATACAGACATTCCTGGCTGATGGCAACAAGGTTGCTATTAGCCAAGAAAGACAGTATGCCAAGGTCTGAACGCGAGAGGACTGCCATCTATGCCACAAGATGCCGAAGCCGAGGCTTCTGATAATTGTGTCCTTTACTGGCTATCCACTCGCCTTGATATTCAGACCGTCAATCTTGCGACAGCTTCACTACCCACCCACACCTGCTTTACTATTCTTCTTCTCTTTGACTGTAAAATATTTTCTGTTATAAGCGGTGGTTTCGTCCAAGTGCGTTGTATCGCTTCGCCCCACACCTTCAGAACGGCATTACTGTACGGACACCGCACGAATCCCATGTGACAGGCAGCCAACAATGTCACTATCAGAAACTGACACTTCTGATAACTGCCTTTATTGCTGTCTGGCTGTCCCATTTCGGGCTTCGGCAATGACCGTGTAATGCCATTCTGCCCACCCAAGTCTATTATACTTCATAGGAAATTCTGTTTTACAGACGATTTTCTTTTATACAAGAGGCAGTTCTTGTCCACTCAGGCATATTGAATGTGGCAGACATGTCTGCTACGTCCAATCTGCCTCAGTGTCCTGCGGCAAGGACAAGGCACATTTGTCATGCTGACAAGAGTGCCCGATTTGTCCGTTGCGCAACTGTCTCTTCTTACCTGATATACGTTACTATCTACCTCTTAATTATACTGCTACGCCCCACACCTTAGCGAAGCGTTACATGGTCTGTCGTCATACAGACACCCTTGGCTGATGGCAACACGTTGCTATTAGCCAAAGCTGACAGTATGCCGAAGTACCGACGCGAGAGAATAGTCTGTCCGTGCTACAAGCTATCAAGGCTGAAGCTTTGATGACTTGCATCCCGGTCAGCCAACACACTCGCTTTATGTCGGTACAGCAGACCTGCAAACGCTTCACAGCCCACCCTTACTGTTTCAATCTTTCTTCTTACCTCTTTATATATAACACATCATTTCTCTTGCAGCCAATATCAATAATCTTCTTCCAGTCAGCGCAGTGGTAGGCATATTTCCTGCAAAGTTAGCCGCCTATGAGACAATCGTCAAATTCTGCTTGTGGTCTTGTGACTGTGAACAATCTTCCTTTTCCTCGGAAAAGAGTATTCTTCACACATAATTTGTCTTTATGTCTTTTCTTGCGGCTTGTGGGAGCAGAAAATATCCCTCCACAGGCTGAAAGGTCTCGAAAGGAGGGAAGAGAAAGAAACGGTTAAGCGAACGCAGAGGGAATTTATTCACTATGCTGAGCGTAAGTTTCTTCAACGTAGTTAAACAAGTCCAGCGACATGGGCGACAAACTTATTTGTATCACTAAAAATAGAAAGGCAATGAAGATTATCATCCTGCATGATGCTGACGCACGCATCGAGTATCTTGACGTAGCCGACCACCTTCTCGGCTCAGACATCGAGGAGTTCCTCACTAGACAGGGCTTCTCAGTGGACAACATCACATGGCTTGTCACATCGGCAGACCATATCCCAGTGGTTTACCACAAGTATGACATCGACCGCAAGACCGGCGAGGCAACCCACACCAAACGAGAGGCAGAACTGCAAGACCTCACTATCCACGGACAACTCCAGGCATTGAAGCACCGGGAGCAGGACGAGCTGAAAGCGGCTCTTCGCAAGTACGGCACGGAGGTGGACGGAGGCTTTGAGGTGCATTTCGAGGGAGAGCAGCCCATCGTGGCAGGTTATCTCTTTGACGAGCCTCGTGACATCGTCATAGACGCAGCACGTTTGGATGCCGACGGAAACTTGTCGCTTCTTGGAGAGGACAAGGAAGTGAGGGATGGACAATACGACATAGAGCCAAGCGACATATTTGGCGGTCAGTTGGACTATGTCACGTCGAGTATAGGTGCATGGATGAAGGAGGAGCATGTATGACCCAGTGCATCGTATATGACGAGACGACCAAGGAGAGCGAGACCTTTTGCTCATTGACCGCAGCCAAGAAGTGGATGCGAGAGCGCATCAAACAGAAGCATGAGGTAAGCGGACAGAAGTACAGAGTCTATTCCGACGGAGAGTTTGTTAATTGCGGCTCTATCAGTCTCACAGGCAGCAACAAGTCTTTTGTCGCCAATACAAGGCAGACGAAGAAAGGATATTAATAACAAGGTAACGGCAAGTCTAACCAACTTGCCACTATAACATTTTTACATTATGATTTACACTCACACTATCGGACGCATCGGAGCAAAGGATTGCCGCGTCATCACAGGAACACACGGAACATTCATGGCTGTTGACATCGCAGTGGACGACTACAGCAAAGGCAAGCAAATCACCACTTGGGTAAGGGTGAAGAGCAGCAAGGAGAACCATATCCGCTTGGCTGAATACCTCACAAAGGGTCGCATGGTGCTTGTAGAAGGAACATTGACATCATCCATTTGGACAGACCGCAACGGAGAGAACCACATTCAGCATAGCATCATCGCTGACTCCATCGCTTTTGTCAATGTAGGCAAGAAGGATGTAGCCGACACACCTGCAACAAAGGCACGCAAGGCAGCCAAGGCAGAGGGCGAGGCACCCGTACCACCAGCCGATGCACCGCAGGACAAGAGCGAAGACCTGCCCTTCTGAGGGATAGTATCAACTGAAAGTAGTATGTACTAATCGTAGTAAATCCGCTTTTACTATGGTTAGTATGTACTATCAGTAGCAAAGTAGTAAAGTAGTATTCACTAATAGTAGTATCACGTTATGACACAGATATTTTGCGTTTTAAATAAAAAGGGCGGTGTGGGTAAGACCTGTACGTCCATCAACCTTGCAGCCGCACTTCAAATGAAGCACAAGAAAGTATTGGTCATTGATTTGGACGGACAAGCCAACCTCACGGAAGCCTGTGGATTGTCCATCGAGGAAGAGCAGACTGTCTATGGTGCAATGTGCGGACAGTACCCTTTGCCGTTGGTCAAGTTGGCAAACGGCATCACGGTCTCACCCTCATGCCTTGACCTGTCAGCGGCAGAGTCCGAGCTTATCAGTGAGCCAGGACGGGAGCTTATCTTGAAGGGACTTATCACCAAAGCCATCGCCAAAGAGCATTTCGACTACATCATCATCGACTGCCCACCATCCTTGGGCTTGTTGACCTTGAATGCCCTCACCGCAGCCGACTACATCATCATCCCTGTTCAAGCGCAATACCTTGCCATGAGGGGTATGGCAAAGCTGATGGACATCATCCGCATCGTTCAGGAACGGCTTAACCCCAACCTCAAAGTGGGCGGCATCGTCATCACGCAGTTCGACCGCCGCAAGACGTTAAACCGAAGCGTGAAGGAAATCGTCAATGACAGTTTTCACGAGAAAGTCTTCAAGACCGTCATTCGTGACAATGTGGCTTTGGCAGAAGCCCCCATCAACGGCAAGACCATCTTTGAGTATAACCCCAAGTCCAATGGTGCCAGTGATTACATGTCTTTGGCAAAAGAAGTGTTGAACCTAAAATAGCATAGTCATGAGCAAAAGCAGTATGTTGAAAGAGGGAATGAAAGGAGGTCTCAACGGACTCCTTTCTTCCACAAAGAAACCCACAAAGGAGCAGATAGCCACAGAAGCCATACCAACCACACAAGAGTCTGTTTCTGAGACTACAGAAGTGCCAGTGCATTGCAACTTCCTTATCAACAAGAGCATCCATACGAGGATGAAGTACCTCGCCATCAAGAAAGGGAAGTCCTTGCGTGATATTGTCAACGAGGCAATGACCGAATACCTAAAGCGGCATGACACATGAGTGCCGCGCGGTATCATCGCCGGACAGACGATGATACCGCTATCTCTTCTATGAACAGGCTTTACTATCTGTAGTATGGTAGTAAACACTATTCGGCTATTGTACTATTCTACTACTCGTAGTCGATACTACTTTTAGGAAATACTATCCGAACCTAATATAAGACATTGGTGCTTGACATTTATAAATATGCATCTTGCCCGATATACGTTTTTTGTCCCATCACTTTCAAACAATTTCCTCTTTTCCTTTATATCAACTATCGTTCATACCCATATACAGCCTCACCCCACGCCATCCCGCCCGTTTTCTCTTTTACATAACAGATTTCTTTTCGCCTGCCTTGCCGCTGCGGATATTGTTTTGCAAAGGTAATGCTGGCGATTGTTCAAACACCAAATCGTCCATTGCATTGACCGAAAAATCTTCCTCTGCTTGCAGAGCGTATTTTTCGCTCCCGATTTGGTTTATTGACCGCCATCACTCTTGAAAAGCAAAAAATATCCCTTGGGCAGGCAGGAAAAACCTCCGAAATAAGGGAAGAAAAAAACATCAGAGCAATGGCACATAAGAATGACTATCAAATCCAAAAGCAGTTGGACAAGCCTCAGACTTGGTTCTGCAAATACTATCCCGCACGCATCCGCAATGTGGGTGAGAAAGAGATTGCCGACAGACAATTAGTGTTCGACTTCAAGGACGGAAGAGCCTATGAGGAAGTGGCGCAGCGCACCGCAGAGAATATGCTGACACTCTATGGCAAGGGTTGCGTGAACATCGTCTTTGCCCCCGTTCCGGCATCCACAAGCGAGAGCAACGAACTCCGCTACAAGGCTTTCTGCCACAGGGTTTGTGAACTGACAGGAGCGGAAAACGGCTACGAGCACGTGAGAGTATGCGGAGAGCGCAAGACCATCCACGACAACCGCAAGAACGAGGATGAAGTCCGCAAGGCGAATGTCGTTGAGTTTGATGAGCCGTTTTTCGACAACAAGATGGTGTTGGTCTTTGACGATGTGATAACCAAGGGTCTCAGCTATGCCAAGTATGCCAACCAACTCGAAAGTCTCGGTGCATGTGTCATTGGTGGCATGTTCCTCGCACGCACACATTATAAAGTAAGGTAAAGTATGACAAAGTACGACAAGGCAGTGTCCGTATGCTTCAGCGGACACCGCAGCGTACCCTTCGCCAAGCGGAGGGAGTTGAAGCAATGTCTGAAATCGGAGATAGCCAAGACGTATGCCGACGGCTACCAGTGTTTCTATTGTGGTATGGCAATGGGATTTGACCTGCTGGCGGCAGAAGCCGCCCTTTCGTTGCAAAGCGAGTTGAAGGACTTGCAGGTGATAGCCGTTGTGCCGTTCCGTGGTCAGTCTGACAGGTGGAGCAGAGAAGCGCAAGCCAAGTACGATGCCATCCTACGCATCGTGGATGACGTTGTCGTATTGAGCGAGCGATACTACAACGGCTGCCTTCTGAGGCGCAACGACTACATGGTCAACCGCAGTTCAAGGCTCATAGCCTACTTCGATGGCAATCCCAAGGGCGGCACGTTCTACACCGTCAGAGAAGCCAAGCGGCAGGGATTGGACATAGTGAACCTATATCAGAGTGTATAACCCATAAAACAGAAAATGCTTATGGACGATATTGTTGCAATCATCGTTTGCTACTTCGTGTTCGGAGCTTTGGGCAATGTGCTCAGAGCTTTGTTCGGTGGAGAGAGACGAAACGACTTCCGCAGAGACAGATGAGCAACTCTGTATATATTTCATAGAGTGTACTACGACTTGCCTTTGTCGCCGTATTGTACCCTCTCTTCCGCTGCCATCTGAATTTCCTCAGTAGGCAGTGCGTATTGCCGTGCGCTGTTCGGGGCAGTGAAGGTGGAACCAGTGGCGGTGGGAGCAAGACGTTCCTTCAGACGGGTGTTGCGCTTCAGCACCTTCATGTTATGAATGGCGTAGGCAAGGGCTTTGGTCTGACCCACCAATACGCAAATCTTCTTGGCACGGGTGATACCTGTATAGATAAGGTTGCGCTGAAGCATCACATAGTGAGTCATCAGCACCGGCATCACTACGATGGGATATTCCGACCCTTGCGACTTGTGGATGGTGGTGGCGTAGGCAAGGGTCAGCTCGTCGAGTTCCGACGCTTCATATTCCACCATCTGACCGTCGAAATCCACCGTCAGCGTGCGCTCCTCCATATCCACGGAGCGCACATAGCCGAGGTCGCCGTTATATACATCCTTGTCGTAGTTGTTGCGCAACTGCATCACACGGTCGCCCTCCTTGAATGTGTAGCCGCCACGGGCGAGTGCCGCCGTGTTGTGGTTCAGTGCCTGTTGCAGAGCCATGTTCAGGTTGGCTGCCCCCACCACGCCGCGCTGCATGGGCGTGAGCACCTGTATGTTCGCCGTCGGCTGGCGGTAAGCCTTGGGCAGTCGGTCGCGCACCAACGAGACGATGGTCTCCGCCACCTTCTCCGGCTCTTCCTGCTTCATGAAGAAGAAGTCGGTGTGCTGACCGTTGCTGATGTCGGGAAAGCAGCCACGGTTGATGGCATGGGCACTCATTACGATGCGGCTCGACTGTGCCTGCCGGAAGATGCGTGTCAGCCTTACCACAGGGATGACTCCCGAATCGATGATGTCGCGCAGCACATTGCCGGCTCCCACACTGGGCAATTGATCGATGTCGCCCACAAGCACTAAGCGCATCGTCGTGGGCAGTGCCTTCGTGAGGTTGTTCATCAGGATGATGTCTATCATAGAGCACTCATCCACTATCAGTGTATCCCCCTCCAAGGGGTTCTCGTCATTACGCTTGTAGCCATCCTGCGGATTGTATTCCAATAGTCTGTGAATGGTCTTCGCCTCCATACCCGTTGCCGCACTCATCCGCTTGGCGGCACGCCCTGTGGGAGCGGCAAGCAATATGCGCATACCTGCCGACTGCAGGGCGGCGATGATGGCTTTGGTCGTGGTGGTCTTTCCTGTGCCAGGACCACCAGTGAGCACCATCACTTTCGAGGCGATGGCCTGTCGGATGGCTTCCACCTGCACCTCGTCGTATTCAATACCAGTTTCCCTTTGCAACTTGGCGAGGTCGAAGCGAGCAGTGAAGATGGAACCAGTCTCTTTTGTATGAACCAAGGTGCTCAGACGGTTTGCCGTGCCGCACTCGGCATAGTAGAACGGCGGCAGGTAGATTGCAGTGTCATCGAGCATCAAGTCCTCCGTCTCGATGGCGTGGGTCATGGCGTTGCGGATGCATTCCTCGTCGGCTTCAAGCAACTGCCTTGCCGTGGCTATCAATTGCTCCTCCTCTGCATAGCAATGTCCCTCGTCAGCCAGTTGGTTGAGCGTGTAGATGAGTCCGCTGCGCAACCGCCTTTCGTCGTTCATCTCATATCCCATCTTGCGGGCGATGCCGTCGGCGGTCTTGAAACCGATGCCCCAGATGTCGTCAGCCAGTCTGTAGGGATTCTCCTTCACCTTGTCGATGCTCTCCTTGCCATACTGACGGTAGATTTTCGCCGCGTATGCCGTGCTCACTCCGAAGCCCTGCAGAAAGAGCATCACGTTCTTGATGTCCTTCTGCTTCTCCCAGCTCTCGCGTATCTTCTCCACCCGCTTCTTGCCGATGCCCGGCACCTCGTAGAGCCGCTCGATGTCTGTCTCGATCACCTCGATGGTGTCCGTTCCGAAATGCCCCACGATAAGTTTGGCGAACTTAGGACCGATGCCTTTCACCAGTCCGCTGCCCAAGTATTTCTCAATGCCGTAAGCCGTGGCAGGCATCACCTCCTCCCACGTCTCGCACTGAAACTGCTGTCCGTACCGCTTATCCACCCTCCATTCGCCTTCGCACAGCAACACCGACCCTGCCGGCACTTCCAGCAGGTTGCCCACCAAGGTGACGAGGTCATCGTACCCCTTCACCTTGACTTTCATCACCGAATAGCCATTCTCGGCATTCTGGTATGTGATGCGCTCTACGACGCAACGGAGTTTGGTCATGCTTTTCAATCCTTATTTCAACTGCTTGCCGTCTGCAAACGCATTGCCCACACGCTGCCCCAAGGCGATGTAGCCGTGATGAACAGGGTCGTAGGTGACGAGCTGCATCTTCTCCACATCAGGCTTGCCATCCTCGGCAAGATACTTTTCATCTACAAGGATGTTCACTATCTCAGCAACGATGTAATAGCCTTCCGCAGACTCGTCGATTTTCTCTTTTATACGACACTCCAATGTCATGGGAAAGTCTGTAAAGACTGGAGCGTTGACATTCTCTGCCTTCTCGATGTTCCAACCTGTCTTCGCCATCTTATCCACATCGTTCTTGGCAGATACGATGCCCACGAAATCGGCTGCCACCATGGTCTGCTTTGTAGCAAATGCCACGGTGAAGTCGGGGCAGTTGTTCAAGTTCTCCGTAGTGGCGTGTGCGCCCATGGCAATCATAATCTCCTTTGCGTCCCATTGACCGCCCCAAGCAGCGTTCATAGCATTGGGTTTGCCGTTCTTGTCGTATGTGCCGATAATCAATACCGGCTGTGGAAGCATCCACGATTTTTGTCCAAATGATTTCATTATTCTTTCTATTTGTTGTTTCTGATTTCCAGTGTTATATCCATATATGACCGCTTGCCATCAATATAATCGGCATAGAGCATTTCTTCGCTTCTGCCTTTCAGAACATGGCACTTGCCGCACAACTCACAGTTGTGCAGACATCTCCATTCATTCAGAACATAATCCAAACGTTCCTCTCGTGTCGATGATTCTATATTAGGTGCAGTCATTATTGTCCAAATCTACTACTATCCTTTATTTACGCAATCCCAAGCAGTTCTATCTCAAAGATAAGTGTGGAACCTCCGGGAATGCCTGGTTGCGAGAACTTACCATAACCCATTTCGGCAGGGATATATACCTCCCATTTGTCACCCACACACATCTGCTGCATTGCGATGATCCATCCTTCAATGAGGTCGCATAGACGGATAGCCAAAGGAGCACCTCCACGGCTGCTGTCAAACTGCTTGCCGTCGATGGTACGTCCTGTGTAATGTGCAGTGACGATGCTTCGGGGCGTAGGATGCTCTCCATCAGCCTTGCCTTCTGCCAATACCTTATAATATATATCCTTGGGGAGCTGTTTCACTCCCTCTTCCCGTGCTTTATTTACAAGCCATTCTTTGTTAGCTTGTGCGTATTCTCTTTTATTCATGTTCATTCAATATTTGTTAGCAGATAGACCGCTAAGGCAACCTGCAAGATGATTATTATGGGTATGCCATACTTAAATTTCTTGTGCATCGTCTTGTGATGCAAAAGCCTCATACCAGCCCATGCTCCTATACTGCCGCCAATGACAGCCATCATCAGCAGCGTAGCCTCTGATATGCGCCATCTTCCTTTCTTTGCCTTGTACTTGTCAATGCCGTACAAGAAGAATGTGGCTATGTTGACGGCAAGGAGATAACCAAGAATGATGTTCATAACCTCAATGCCCTTTCCGCTTCCAGTATTATCCTTTATCCAATATATTCAAGGAAAGCATCCACCTGCAATCTCAGATTCTCCCTCTGTGCTTCGGTCAGCATCATGCGCCCTTCCGTCCAAGCCTCCATGTTCAGTTGGATGCCAGTCTGCGGTTCCGTCATCACGTCTGCCTTAATGAACGGCAGCGTGAGCAGTTCGGTCAGTTTCTCACGGCACTTGGCTGTTGCAGCCGCACCTCCCGCACCGCTCAGGGCCACCTTCTTGCCGTTGATGGCAAGCGGAGTTTGACGGTCGCCAGCCACGAGCGGACGTGACAGCCAGTCAATGAGATTCTTCAAATGACCGGGATAACTGTAATTGTATTCAGGAGAAAATATCCAAAGCGCATCTACCTCTGCCACTTTTTCCCTCACCCTCTTGACTGCTTCGGGCGCAGGAAACTCGATGTCCTGATTCATCAGTGGCACATCCGAATAGTCGAGATATTCCACCGTAGCACGCCCGGCGAGCATCTGCTCCACCTCTTCAGCGAGCTTCTTGTTGAACGATTCCTTGCGCAAGGAACCGATGATGAACAGAATCTTCTTCATTGTCATATTATTCTTTTATCGGTTCATAGTCAATATGGCTCTCTTCATCGGTCGCTTCCAATTTGAAAATGACAGGACGCAGACCGTCGTTGCAACTGCATATAGCCACTCCCGGCTTGCGAATCCAATCGCCATAGTAAAACACCTGTTTCTCAGCTCCATGTGCCAAGGCAAACACATACTGATAAATGGCTTTCCATGCTTCGTCACACATTCCTTCTGGTTTTGCATAATCAGCATAGAACACTTGGCCTTCTTTTAGCATCGGACATGCAGTAAGTCCTTCAGCACCAAATTCTTTCACGAGGTCGGCATTGAATGTTTTCCTCAAAACGGTTATCTTTACTTTCTTCATTGTTATATTGTTTTAATTATTATTTGTTATCAATCAAATTATTCGCAGATGTCTGTACGCTCTGCCATACCTTTGTCTTGTTGTTTATTCCGTCAGAGACCAACCATGATCGCCATGATAAATCATCTGTCGGGTCATGCCGCCGTCGATGCAGATGTTCTCGCCTGTAATGAATCCTGCCTTGTCCGAGCAGAGGAATAGCACCATGTTGGCGATGTCCATCGGGTTGCCCACACGTCCTGCCGGCTGTTGCCTTGCATCAGAGCCATCGTATTCCTTGAAATCAGTGTCAATCCATCCCGGAGAAATGGAGTTGACCCTTGCCTTGCCCCTTAGTGTGATGGCAAGGGCATGAGTGAGGGCGGCAATGCCTCCCTTGGCTGCCGTGTAGCTCTCTGTCTGCGGCTGACTCATGCGGTCTCGCGAGGACGATATGTTTACTATCGATGCTCCTTCGGCAAGATACGGAGCAAGTAGCTTGACAAGATAGAAAGGCGCGGTCACCCCGACTGCCAAGGCATACTGAAACTCCTCCCAAGTACATTCATCCAGCCCCTTCATCAGAGGCAGGGCATTGTTGATGATGAAATCCACCTTGCCATACTTCCCGATTACTTCATCGGCAAAGGCTTCCAAAACCTCCTTCTTGGAAATGTCCCCAACAAAGTGGTCGCCCTCACGCACATCAATGACCGCAACAGAAGCCCCTCTCTTTCGGAACTCCTCTGCGACACATTTGCCGATGCCATGCGCACCGCCTGTCACTACTGCTACCTTGTCCTTATATTCCATAGCGCTTATCTTAAAAACGGGTCAATCGTTGCCAATAACTCTGATTTCTGCACCACGCCGCTCGTCCTCCACAGCACTTCGCCGCATCTGAACAACATTAATGTAGGCACTGATTGTATGCCATACTGGCTTGCAGTCACCCCATACTTGTCCACATCCACCTTGATGATGCGGATTCTGTCACCCAACACTTCCTTCACTTGCTCCAGGATGGGGTGCATCATCTTGCATGGCTGGCACCATGTGGCGAAGAAATCAACCAAGACCAGTTGGTCGCCTGATATAACGTCTTTGAATGTTTCCATTGTCATTTATATATGTAGTTCTACGTCCTTTCCAAATGGCGCGAGCGACAGCCCTGCCATCTTGAAGTGCTGTTTGGCGAAGGGAATGCCGATGATGGTGATGAACAGCAGCACTCCGAAGAAGACGTGCATCAGCCATGCCCACAGACCACCAAAGACAATCCATAGGATATTCAGCGGTATGCGGATGCAGCCGGTGGGACTCTTCGTGTCCTTCACCTCTGCTCCGAACGGCCACAGGCACAACAAGCCAATCTTGAATGTCTGCAATGCAACAGGGATGCCTATGATGGTGATGGCCATTGCCAGACTTCCCGTGAAATAACCAATGGCGGCTTCCAGTCCACCGAAAAGCCACCACAACAAATTGCCAATTATACGCATATTCTTATTCCTCTCTTTTATTCCTTTTCTTCAGCGGCCCACTATGCGGTCCGCGGTTCAGCGTCACACCATGTTTGTTGAGTATGCGGAACACGGAACTTCGGCTTGTGAAACCGCTGATGGCGAAGATGTCATCTATGCTATGCCCCTCGTTGTACATGTTCACGATGTTCTTCTCACGCTCCAGCTTCGACAGTGCCCTTTCCGACTTCTTGGGCGGACGGATATTCTGTTGCAGATGGATGATATGAGCCGATGCCTTGCGTAGCACGGCACATTCCTCAGACAGTGACCCGAACATACGGATGACCTGCGAGGGCTTGGTGTCGGGAAATAGTTCGTCAAACGTATCGATGCGGTCTTGGATGGAAATGATGCGAACCACCTTCACGCGGCAGTATTCTATGAATGTAGCCAGCTCGCGGGTGCCACGCAGTGCGTTGCTGAACCTCGACACCACCAGCTCGTCGCCACGCTCCAAACTCGATATTAGCTGCTTCCACATCGGGCGCAGCCTCTCGTGTTCGGACAGTTCCTCTATCACCTGTACACAGCCATATTGCTGCATCCAAGCCTTGTCTTCCGCATACTCTTCGCCATTGGTGGCGATGAAGATGTAACCTACTTTTGCCATACTGTTGTACGCTATTAAATGAAATCAAGTGCAAAGTTACACTATTTTTCTGAGAAACAATCATACTTGAAAGAAAAATCATACTTAAACACGATAATTTGCCATTTTCTTTTCACTTGATTTCATTGAAAATCATACTCGCAAGTATGATACGCAAATAAGATTAAACTTACTGTCATTCTTGCAAATATATCGCTGAAACGCATTAACTTTGCATCGTCAATTTCAAAATCAGACTCAAAATAATGACAACAATGAAATATGAAACCCAACTTTTTGGAGGACAAACCAACCTCCATTGCATGAAGCAAATATTGCAAAATGCAAAATCAAACTCGCATGGCGGTATCAGACTTGCCGTATTTATTGCCACTGTGTTTGCCGTATTCATGCTGACAGCGTGTTCAGACGGAAACGGCACGAAGTCGTTTCGTTCAAGTGATGAAGCCATCAAAGAGTATCATGGCTTTCTGACCAATCTTCGACAGAGCGACAAGGTCACCATCCAATCGTTGGCAAAGACCATCAACGAATGGCGCATGTTGAACGATTCCGTGACATCATGCATCTCACGTGACACTGTCAGGAAGGCCCACTCATACCCATTTGCGGTATATCGTGAGTTGAACGACTCCATCCACGTCGAGCTGTGCCGTATGGCGATGTCCAAGCAGCGCACTTTCCACGACCTGCTCTATCTCAGAGAACAGACCTCTTCCCATGCCGGTGACGAGGAACTTCTGCAATCCGTGAAGGAAGCACAACCGTTCTTCGCTTCCTTGGACAGCCTGCCTATATACAAAAAAGGTGGCAAACTGGCGGTACTGAAGCATTACCTGCTGTTCCTGCAAAAATCCGCCAAGCAAGGCATCCACGACAAGGAAGATCTGCTCGCTTTCATCAAGGAGGAGCATCTGCATTTCAGAGCCTTCCTGCAATACCTGCCGGATTTTGCCGACGATGACATCGGCGACATCAGACGGATTACTGAACAATGCTGTCGGGAGATACTCCGTGCCGCCGACCGCAAGGAACTGTCCCACAAGGATGCAATGATATACCTCTCCATGCGTACCAATCTGCGTCTGCTGCGCAACGCACAAGCGGCCATCGGGGACCTGAAAAGTGGCAGGGTAAAGGACGAGCACACCATGCACGCCTACCTCCTGATGATGATGCAGCCGTTCATGTCCATGGATGACCTTTCCGTGAGCGTGCTCTCCGACAAGGACAAGGCAGACCTCTACAAGATAGCCGATGCGCTTCCCAAGGAGATGGACAACCTGGCCAAGAAACTGCACCTCGACAAGCAACGTCTGTCGGATATGCCCATGCTCATGATGAAGATTTATGTCACAAGATTATAAACACCCCAAACAGAGAATACGATTATGTTAGAACAGTTTTGCGATGATTTTCTTGCCGTCGTGCCGTTGCAGTTGCCGGAACTGCTGGACAAGCGCAAGATGGAGAAGCCTGTCAAGTATGACGACTATGTGCTTCTTACTTTCCAGTTGAACACCCCTTTCACGATAGAGGAAGTGATGGACATGCTCGAAGACGAGATGGAGATGATAATCCTCTATCACCACATTCCAAGCCGTCATACGGAGTTCGGACACAGCTGCTGTGCATATTCCAACCCTTCCTTCGGACGGATGTTCAAGGTTAACGGCTCCACCGATGAGCGTGGCATGGTCAGCCAGATAAAAGTGACCATCTATGACTCGCTGGAGCACATGTCGGCAGATGTATGCCTCGACCTCAGCCTGCACTGCAAGAACGGATTCTTCAAATACATGAAGCCCAAGGAGGAAGTCCTGCTCGACTTCATCTGAAAGTTACATTTGCCAGATGACAGTCCTGTTTTACCGCACCAAAGTTCCAATCTGTTGTCCGTTTACAAGCCTGCATATATGCCGCAAGCTCCCGACCATCCGATGAAGGAAACGCTTTACATGAAGATTATCCATCTTCTCGACCGTCACCGCACATGGTTAGAGATTGAGAGCATAGCCACTGTCCGCAACCACTCGATAGTCAGGAACGGCAGAATGACCGATATACTCAGCCGTGTGCTTGTGGTCAGGGCCATCCACCACCATTTTCCCTACACGAGAGGGCAAGTGTGGCAGATTGCCGAGTACGACATGGAACAGGCCATCAAGAGCCTTAGGACAACCGACGGGGCTTTCCGTCAGAGAATAATCAAGGGAGAACTGACACTGGAGGATGTGGAGCGTATCATATCCACCGCCACACATGGTGTCGTCCAGCCCGACCTGAGTCCACTTCCATTATTCACATGCTATACATATTATGACAAGTAAGATATTGTTTATCATCCTGATGTCGGCATTTATCCTCGTGCCGATATTTCTGCACAGAAGCCGCAGACAGTTTATGACACGGTTCTATCTGCGCATGACCGCACTTGTGGCAGCGAGGAAGCTCTACCGGCTGATGCTGCTCATCCTGCTGTACGTGTTCCACTTCCTCTACCTCTGTGTACACTATAATGACATAGGCGTAGTGGCTTCCACCATAGCGTTTGCCATATTCTTTGTCTTTATGGATGTGGAGAGGTGGCTGCAGCGTCTTCATGAGGAGCGGACACCATTCCGCATTGCCGCGTTGGCGGCAGTGGTGTTTGCCTTCACTCCTCATCTGTTCACGCTTGCGGTCACCGTCTCCTTTGTCCTTCTGGCAGCACTGTTCTATCCCTCGCGCATAGTCATATCGCTGTGGAAGAACAAGGCTGACCGCAAGATGCTCCTCGAAGACACAGAAATGCTCATCATATACTACTATTAAGTATCACCTGTATCATGCCGTTCCTTTTGTATAACGAGGTCGGCAACAAACAAACAGTATTCACCAAACAGATTATTGAAATGAAGAAACAGAAACATAAAATGAGTTCCGGCAAGATGTCCGAACGGATGTCTACATTTTGGCCGTCGCTAAAAGTGTTGGAGTTCCTGAAAGAGAGGTCGGGGTTAAGGCTGTCGAAGCTCGAAGCCTATCTTGACCTTGTGGACAAGGCTTCTGTACAGTACATCCCCAAGGATTTGTGCAAGCAGGAGTTCAGCCTGTCAAACGGACAGTTTGTAATCACCATTACCGAACTGGCAGGATGCTGGCATTGGCATCGCGCCACTGTCCGCACCTTTATCGAGCAGTTGGAGAAGATGAACCAGATTTCCGTCACCCGTCTCACGAAGAGCCAGATCATCACCATCCCGATGTTGGCTGAGACACCTGCCGTTTCTCCCATTGACGCAGCCTTGGAGGAGTTCCGCCAGAAGATGTGTACCATACTGGACGGATGGAGAAGCGGCAAGATGTCCGCATCGGCTTGCGCCTCGGAATGTGAACAACTCTACGAAGATGCTACAGAGGAAGCAGCCATCGTCTTGCAGAAAGCCGACAATGGCAATTCCATTGGCAAGGTGCCATGCGGAAGCAATATTCCCGAATCTGTCGGACACGCCTTTTGTATGACCGCACTCACCGCTGTCTGTGAAGCCACCTTCCATCAGGTGCTTGGTCAGGAAACAGATAAGCCCCTCGCCACCTCCCTTCTTCCCTTCTTTTACAAAGACCTGGGAGGAGACTGGCTCTCATTCATCGAGGCGGCAAAGGCAATATCTGAATTGGCATTGGATGGCAGCTCACCCGCCTTGCAGCAGGAAAGCGCAGCCATCAAGTCGCAGTTCCAGTCGCTCTGCCGACCGTTCCTTGCCATTGTAGCCAACCAAGAGGTTTCATGTCCTACTATAGGCTCTAATGACCTCTAATAATCACCGTATAACGCTTCTTCTTTTCTACTGGCACCGTGCTTCACACGTCTGCCATTGCTGTAAAATAATCGGGCTTGCCCGTTGGTCGGAAATGAGGGAATTTGGGTAGCCTAATACCCCTCTTGGTCTCCGACCATCGGGAGGCTGTCCTTACAAGCAGCAAGCTGGGGACAGGAGAGTTGTACACACATAAAAGGAATAAGGTTATGGCAACACCAAAACAGGTTATGGATTTCCGGCCATCTAAGGGAATCACCACCGCACAGAGCAACGAACACCAACGCCGTTGGACTGAAAAGGGTTGGGGTTCGGCAGAAGCAACAGGCAACTACGACCGCAGTCGTGAGCGGCTCAACTTTGAGATTCGGGGCGGCAAGGTCTATCCCATAGACAAGAGCCGAAGCATCCCGGAGCGTATGGCAGACATCCTGCGGAGCCGTGGAATCAAAGACCCCAACGAGGGACTGTCAGAGCCGCGCTTCCGCACTGTGGTCAATTTTATCTTCGGAGGTTCACGAGACCGCATGACAGAACTAGCATTCGGTGACCAAAAAGTGGATCTGGCTCACGGAGCAGACAATTCACACCTTCACCGATGCAAGGACATTGAGGAATGGGCAAAGGATGTTTATCACTTCGTTGCGGACAAATACAGCGAGGAAAACATTGTCGCCTTCATCGTACACTTGGACGAAACCAATCCGCACGTCCACTGCACCCTCTTGCCAATCAAGGACGGCAGGTTTGCGTACAAGCAGATTTTCGCAGGAAAGGACAAGTACGAGTTTTCTGCCAGGATGAAAGCCCTGCACAGCGAGTTCGCCGAGGTCAACAAGCGTTGGGGTATGGAGCGCGGAACATCCGTTTCAGAAACTGGAGCACGCCACCGCACCACCGAAGAATACCGCCGTCAGCTGTCAGAACAGTGCACCACCATTGAGCAGTCCGTCGCCGCCCATCAGCGGACACTCGCCTCGCTCCAGTCGGACATCCGTCTGGCAGAGCGGAGGGTAAAAGGACTCACCTCAATGGTCAACAACCTCTTGCAGGAGAAATCGGAGAAGGAGGCGGCACTTGCTGAACTGCATCGGCAGATTCTTGCGGGTCACGATAATCCTGATGCTCTCCGTCTGCAAGTACAAGAGCTGGAGCAGGAACTGTCCGCTATCCAGTCGAAACTGGACGACAAGCAGGAGAAGCTCTCAGAGGCTGACCGCAAGCTCGATGCCCTGCGTGAGGAGATGACCGCCATGAAGGAGCGCACGGAGGAGTTGCGGCAGGAGGCACACAGATATTCCGATACTATCCGACAAGGTGCGGACACCGTGCTCAGAAGTGCCCTTCTCGAAAACATGGTCAGCGAGTTCTCCGAACGTGTGGCACGGCTTTCCAATGAGGGCAAGGACGTGTTTGACGGTTCCCTGCTTCAGGCCTTTGCTGAGAATGGTACGGAGGTGATGTGCTGTGCCACGCTTCTATTCCTCGGCTACGTCGATGATGCCACCACCTTTGCCGAAGGTCATGGCGGTGGCGGCAGTTCGTCCGACCTCAAATGGGGACGTGACGATGACGAGGATGAACGCGCATGGGCACGCCGATGCATGATGAAGGCTGCACGCATGATGCGCCCCTCTTCCGGCAAAAAGAAGAAACGATAAGCGGCATTGTCACGTATCACCTGTTATAGTATTCACCAGATTAAATTGAACAACATGAGAAAAATACTTATTCTATCCCTTGGCTTAGCCCTGTCATTGGGCGTACAAGCCAAAGACTATCACCGCACGGCGGACACCACCACCGTTGTACGCAGACTTTCGGCAGACGGTATGCTTCGTCCGCTTAAACCTTCCTACATGAAAGGGGCATTGGTCGCTTCGCCATGGACGGACAACTGGTTTGTTCAAGCGGCAGGAGGAACTACGGTCTTCCTCGGCAAACCGCTCGGATGCAACGACCTATTCGGTCGCATGAAACCGGCATTCTCCGTGTCGATTGGCAAATGGTTCACACCCTCCGTAGGCGGTCGTCTGAACTACGGCGGTATGCAGTTCAACGACTGCAATAACTCCTCGCAGGACTACCAGTACCTGCGTGCTGATTTCATGTGGAATGTCCTCGGTACCCTCTACAAGGACGATGTCCACACCTTTGCCCGATGGAGCGTCATTCCTTACGTAGGTGTCGGTATGCTGCACAACAAGGACAACGGGCATAAGCCCTTTGCCATTTCCTACGGCATTCAGGGGCAGTATCATCTCTCCCGACGCATCGCCGTCACTGCAGAGATAGGCAACATGACCACCATGCAGGATTTTGACGGTTATGGCAATGCACACCGCCTTGGCGACCATCTGCTGTCCGCATCCCTCGGCCTCTCTGTCCACATCGGCAAGACCGGCTGGAAGCGAGTGATAGACGCTCGTCCGTACATCGCACAGAACGAATGGCTGTCGGCATACGCCGCATCCCTTTCTGACAGCAACAGCCGCTATCACGCCCAGCACGATCGAGACAGTCAGACTATGGAGCAGCTGCGTAAGATTCTTGCCATCGAGGGACTTCTGGACAAGTACAGCTACCTCTTCTCTGACGATGCCGCTTCTTCGGTCACAAATAGCTATCCTCGCAACGACTACAGCGGTCTCAACTCGCTGCGTGCAAGAATGAAGAACAAGTATGGTAATGGCCAAAAGGCAAAGGTCGTGGAATCCGCCTCTTGTACAGAAGAATATGGCAATGCTGAAGGTGAGCCGGAAGACGATTACCTATCGCTCATCCACTCAGGAAAGGCTTGCATAGGTGCGCCCATCTATTTCTTCTTTGAACTTGGCACTGACAGGTTGCTCAACAAGTCGCAGCTCGTCAACCTCGATGAAGTGGCACGCATTGCCAAGAAATATGGCTTGAAGGTGAAGGTCATCGGTGCTGCCGACAGTGCCACAGGCAGTGAAGCCGTCAATGACAATCTCAGCCGTTCCCGTGCCAGATTCATTGCAGAGGAACTGATGAAACGTGGTATGGAAAGTGGAACCATCTCTCAGATTTTCGACGGCGGCATTGACGATTACTCGCCCAATGAGGCGAACCGCCATACCAGAATCCTGCTGTATCTATAGCCAGACATACAGTTCCGAACAAGAGCACTAAAACTTTTTTTCATTGATAAATTTATGAAAGGGAGGGCTTGTCCGTGATGGATAGGCCCTCCCTTAATCATATATGTATCAACGCATATTCTATGCGCATATCTTTTTTTTATCCGTGTTTCTCAGTACTTGACCAGTCAAGCAGGAAGTCATATATACTCATTATCTGTATGCCGTTTTCGTCGCTCCACTGCTTGGTATGTTCTCCCACGATCAGCAGTTTACGGAAAGAGTCATCTACGAGACGCAGCGACCGTTTCTCCTGTTCCATCTTTTCTGCATCGGGCATACGCCACGCCGACTGGATGTAGATCCGCTCGCTCCCTTTGTTGCAGACAAAATCCACTTCCAATGTCACCCTCTGCTGCTTTCCTTCCGTATTCCTCACTCGATGATAGACGTTACCCACATCCACGAGCCATCCTCGCATACGCATCTCATTGTAGATGACGTTCTCCATGATATGTGTCGGCTCGCTCTGACGGAACGACAGAATAGCATTCCTCAGACCTACGTCCTGATAATAATACTTGGACAACGAACCTATGTATTTCCGTCCCTTGATGTCGAACCTTTCTGATTTTTCGATAAGGAAAGCATCCTGCATATATTCCAAATAAGCCGACACAGTCTTGTCGGTTATGCTCTGCACATTGCTGACGGACTTGAACGTATTGGCTATATTCAGCGCATTGACAGGTGCGCCGATACTGGATGCCACGGTCTTCGACAATTCTTCAAATTCCGCTTTCAGTTCTATGTTGTTCCGTTCGTAGATGTCACGCAGATATACCGTGCGATAAAGGCGACGCAGGAAATCAGCCTTCTTCTCATCCCCAACCTGTGTAAGTAGTTGCGGCAAACCTCCGTACAGTCTGTATTCAGCCCAACCGTCTTCTTTCGAACCATCATACACGGTCATGTATTCCTTGAAGGACAGTGGCCACACATGTATCTCGTCACCTCTGCCTCGGAATTCCGTCACCACGTCAGAGGACAGGAAACGCGAGTTGGATCCTGTGACATACACATCCGCCCCTTCGGTGACCGACAAGGAAGAGAGCACCTCTACAAAGTCTTCCACCTCCTGCACCTCGTCAATGATGATGTAATAGTTCTCATCGTCAATCATCATCTTTTCCACCCAATCCAACAGGTAGTCCGGGTTCTTGAATTCTCTGTTCTTCCTACTCTCCATGTCGATGACGAGAATATGGTTTTCTCTCACGCCCTCATCCAATAGATGCTGATGAAAGAGTTTCTTCAGCAGGAACGACTTGCCTGAACGTCGCAATCCTGTGATTATCTTTATGAGTCCGTTGTTCTTTGAACGGCTCAACTGTTCTATGTATCTATATCTGTTTACTATCATGTTTTACGAAGAACTGTCACTTGTGACACTTTTTCGGAGGCAAAGTTATATATTTTATCTCAAACCAAAGAAGGAAATCAAGAAAAAAGCACTAAAATTCAATGATTTTCCCGTTTTGTAGTGTCTATTCCACTTGCCGATGCCCATTTTTCTTTGCAAAGTTACTGCCCGGGCGAATGGTCAAGTACCGCCATGCTAACAGGCAGAGGACTGAACGACAGCTTTCCGCAAATCAAAGATTTGGGTTTTTCATTAACTCCTCGGTCTGTTTCCTTGCCTTATCGCCCTCATTCCGCAGTCTTTTAATGCACGAAAAATCAGTTCCCGGCAAGAGGAGCCGAAAGGCTTCAAAAGGAGGGAAGAAAAAACAAGTTGAACATTCAAACATTAAACGATATGAGGACAAGAAGATTGAGCAAAGAACAAGGAAAGCAGTGCAATATCAGCCGTTTCCCCAACTTCCACAAGAGCGGAAGCATCAGAGGCATGAAGCGCATCTATTATGGCATGGATGCCTTATTGGTGCGTTGCGGAGATTATATCTACAACGTCAGCAGTGAGCCAAACATCTATTATCAGGCAAGTATTTAACTCTTAATTCAAAGGATATGAACAACAGATTATCAGAAAACGAACAGGCATTTGTCGAGTGCTTCTCACGGTTCGTTAACGGTCAGATGGGTTCAGCCGCCAAGGTGGGCAACGCCCTTGCAGATGACCATCGCTATCTCATCAACGAAAAGGGCAAGGTGGTGTTTGCCTTCTTGGAACGCCTTGCCAACGACTATCAAAAAGGTCGTTATGACCAGCGTGATGAGTGGGTGTGCCAGTTGGCAGCAGAGACTATCGAACACCTTGTAGAGAACGGAATGTATTACAGAACACTTAACAACGATTGACTATGGCAAGCAGATTGATTACACCCGCATTGGAGGAAAGACTGAAATCCTATCCTCTGTATTCACAGGACGGCAAAGGCAAGGATGCCGTTTGTGTGGCAATATTCTTCATCGGACACGTCCGTTGGTTCGTACTTGAAGGACAGCCGGAAGGTAACGACACCACGTTGTTCACCATCGTATGCGGTCTGCATGAAACGGAGTATGGCTATACCTCCGTCAATGAAATGGAGAGCGTAAAGGTGGATGGCTCCAAATATGGAGTGGACGAGATATTTCAAGTGGAGCAGTTGGACGGCTTCAAGCCGGTGAAACTGAAGAGCATTCCAGACGAGGATTTACAGACTTTCCTGAATAGAATGGAAAAGAAGTGAACATCATATGATAACCCCCAAAGACAAAAGATAATGGACAGCAATCAACTTATCAGGCATATCTGCCGCAGCATTAAACGAGACCGCTTTTGTTGGAGGAACTATCTTAAACCATCCTCTTACTATGGTCGAGAACTCGCAGTCACTCCGTTATTTTGCTCCTATGGGCAAATCGGGTACAGCATCTATTTCCCATATTCCAATTTGCCAAACATCGACTACGATTGGGAGACCAAAGAATTAACTGTTGATGACATAGATTGGAAAGAGTGGATAAGAGACTGTCAAAAGTAACTCCAGGACTAAATCAGCCGCAGGGACATTACTCCTTGCGGCTGACTATTGTTAGTAACTACTGTGAGTAGTAAAACCTACGATTAGTATATACTACGATACTACTCTCATCTGCGAAAAGCGGACTTGGCAACTTGCTCCTCCTGTACCTCTTCCTTCTGGTACTCCTCCATGTCGAGCAGTTGCTCATACGCAGAGCTGATGTTTGCATCCATAGAATGGTCATGGCTGAAAGGGAAGGAGTGCTTCACAGAGAGTCCTGCATTGGTCACAGTCCCCACATCCAGACTATCCATATCCTTGTTATATTGCAGGTTCAGCAGACCACCATTTGGCATCTGGAATATCGGCATTTTTCTCTGCGCCAATTCCGAAAACTCTTCGGCGGTCATATCCCTCGCCACTGCCTTCACGTCCTCACTGGCACGTCCTATGCCATAGCGAGTGATATGGTCACGCACCTCCTGTTCCGTATGCTTTAGGAACACCTCATACGTACCACCGACACTGCCATTATATACCACTGCAAAGTCCTTGTCCTCTATCAGCAGGTCATCGCCTCTGTTCTGGCATGGCTTCCTGTAAGTATGCTCCTCGTCCATGCCGTTACCGTCATAGTAATCCTTGGCAAGTTTCAGTAGTCCATCATAGTCTCCTCGATCTTTCAGCTTATCCAGTTCCGATGTGTCATCCGTTGATTGGAGATAGGCGACGGAGGCGTAATATACCTGCCCGGCATCCTTACTTCCCTCCATTTTCTCCTCATTGCCGACATTTTCCTTCTGCTCAGCCTTTTTCTCCAGGTCTATCTCCATAGCAATCTTGTCGATATGCTGCGTGAGCATCGAGGTGGCTTTCTTCACATCGAGCAGTGTGGTCTTGATGAACTGTGGCGACTCTTTCAGCGAATCCAGCCAAGACTTCAAATAGGCAGCCGAATCTCCTTTCAGATGCTTTGTCATGCCATACCGCTGAGCGGTCAGCGCAGCCGTCAGTTCTGCCACCAGTTCCTCGCGTGCATACTCTGCCGAGCCGAAGGTAGCGGGCTTGATGCGGTCTAACTATCCCTCCGCACCAGTGGAGTGTCCCATCTCGTGGAAAAGGTTCGAGTAGAAAGACTCCCCATCCTTGAACTGCCTTTTCTCAGGCATCACAATCTCATTCTTGCTGATGGAGAAATAGGCGGAATCACCGAACATCGGTTTGATGGGACATATCCAACGGTTGTCCGCTATCATCCTATCCACGGGTTCAAAGGCAAACTGCTCGTCCTTCTCTACCTTGGGCATCGAGTATTCCTGTTCCAGTTTCTCCCAAAACTCTGGTCTGACCTCCTTCAGGTTGGTCTGCGCCACATTGAAGACATGGTAAGTCTGAAGCTTTGGATATACATTGTACTTTTCGCGCTCTTCCTGAGAGAGCAGTTTGTAGTCCTCCCACTTGATGTGTTCCTTTGTTTCCTTATCCACCACCGTAAACGTGGTGAGCATCACGGGGAAAGAATGCTCACCTTTCAGTACTGACACACGGGGCTTCTGTTGCCTATCGGCTTCCTCCTTCTTGCAAGGCATAGTGCAAACGCGTTTGCCCTCTGCTCTTGCTTCGTTCGTCGGTTCCTCGTCTTTCTTGCCAGTTTTGTTAAACTGCTGTATGCGGTCGAAGGTACAGAAGCGAGGAATCTTGTAGCCCTCCTTCTCGCAATGCAGGAGCAACATAAACGCATTCATGCCGTTGTACTCCCTTCCATTCAGGTTTTTCGGCCATTGCAGCGTGCCCTCGGTAAACCATGGCTTTTTCCATCCGTCTTTGCCCGACAGCGACTGAATACGCTCAATCATCATATCGGCAAACAGGTCGAGTGCCTTGTCTTCGGCACTCGGACCTTCTTTAGTATAAGGCTTTCCCATAGTCATTAACCGTTATAGGGCTGAGGAACATATTCGCTCATCTCCGACACTCGGCAGGTGAAGTCCAGTTTGTCATTGAAGACACTGACAGACAACGCCCCTTTGATGTTCGCTTTCACGCCTGGTTGCAGCCATGCCTCGCGTTTGCCATCGAAGAGGAAGAAACTTGCCCAGATGTATTCAAATCCGTCCTGTACTTTCTCTGCGCTGAAAGCGGAGAACTGGCAGTACGGCACACCATTCTTGTCTGTCTTTTCTTCAATGCTCTTGCCCACCTTGCCGCGGAACTCCATCACGCCCTTGATGCAGTCCTCTGCCTCCGCAGGCTGGTGGCTGATACTGCTTGCCGACAGGTTAAAGTAAAGGGCATCACCCCGTTTCCTCGGTACCAATACACCGACTACCTCGATGCGTTCGCCGATGTTGCAGCTGCCCACCTCCGTAAGTGTCCCGTCCTTGATGACCGACACCTCGATGGTCTTGTTAATTCCGCTCTTCGCCGGAATGACTACGTTCATGGCAAAGCTCACGAAAGCCTTGCCCTCCTTATTCGTGCGGCAGGTTGCAGCCTTGCTGACCGTTCCGCACACCGTTACATTACATTTGATCATTGCTCGATACTTTTTGAATTATACATATCCATCGTCCAAGTGAAATGTCTTCGCAATGACAATAATCTCTTTTCAGTCATCATATACCGGCGCACGTATCAGTTCATAGACTATCCACGCTGCTATGATAAGTTGGAAGCCGAGATAGATGATGGCCACGGTCTGACTGAAAAGCCATTGGGTAAGCATGAAGTGTCCTGCCACTACTACCATACCCACCAGCAATGTACACAGATGACTTGCTATCCTTTTCATTTCCTTTGCAGATTTTGTTGTTGACTCTCAGCCTCCATCCCTTGCTCGAAGTTCTGCGAAGCCTGTTGTGTCGCCACGATGCCTGTCACCATTCCCGCTATCTTCATCCGTTTGCTTTCTTCCGACAGGTTGACATTGCCCAAAATGAGCGACAGGCGGTTCATCTCCGAGGAAGTCAGTTCACGGTCAATCTTCACCGTACCGCTCTCTGCATGAAGCACAATCTTGCCGTTCTCACCCATAGCAATGGTACATTGCCTCATGCCTGGGACAAGTGAGGTCAGATCTACGAGTCGGTTGGCTGCCATGGCAGAGATGAGTCCCTTTTGTCGCTCTTCATCCTTGCTGTCAATCTGTGCAGCCAGCATCATCAACGACATGAAGGTGGTCATCGCCATGTCAAGTATGGGGTCATTCGTTCCCGAAATACCCACACCGCTGTCCTCTGAGGAAAGGAGTTTCTTCATCCAGTCCTCCGACGAAACCTTCTGCTCCTGCGGCACGTCACTCTTGTATTTCGCCAGCAGGTCATTGCCGTTATGCAGGGCCTGTAGCTTGATGTTACCTTTCTGTCCGATTTCTGCCAGATAAGCGGCTGGATCCATATCTCTTTTTGAGCCGTCTGCCGATACGCTCTTCACTCCAAAATGCAGATGTTCGCCAGTGGTTCGTGTGCCGGTATTTCCAGACATCCCCAACTTCTGTCCGGCATTAACCACGTCACCTACCTTTACTGCTATGTCAGACAGATGCAGGTATGAGCATTGCACCTTGCTGCCATCCTCACGGCTGTATTCCACTGTGACGGATTTCCCTCCTGCCGTGTTCGCATTATGGTTCACCGCCACCACTTTGCCGCCGTTCTCCGTAGCCAATACCGCCTCATGGTTCGTCTTGATGTCAATGCCCTTGTGCATCTGCTGCTTGGTGGCATCCATAGGGTCTTGGCGATTACCGAAAGGCGAGGTGATGAAGAGAAATTCCTCTCGCTCTACAGGAAAGGAATACCCGGCAGACTGCGGCACATGGGCAGCAGGTGTTTCTCTGCGAGGATTATTCTCCACGCCGAACGACCGGCCTTCTGCTCGCATCTCTGCCATCACCTCACGGTCATACTTGTCCAGTCCATTGGCTTCAATGATGCGTTGCAGACTCGCTGCATAACCGCCGCCCGTGGCATAGCCAACCTTCTCAATGCCCTTCGTCCATCCCTTGTAGTCGTCAGGTGAAAGCGTGAAGCACTGTGCATATCGCTTGTTCTGCTTCAGGAACTGCGAGTGATGCTCATAACTGTCACCCACGCTTTTGTACTTGCAGAACTTCTCATTGGGTTTGTCGTCCGTATAGACACCATACTCACCGCCATTCTTCAGCCACGATGCCGTAGCCTTGATGCCGAAGTGATTGTTGCATTCGCGCGACAGCTGGCTCTGTCCGTTGCTGCTCTCCAGAATGGCTTGCGCCAAGATGACGGAGGCAGGAATCCCATACCTCCGCATCTGCTCTTTGGCTTCCTCCGCATATTGTGCGGCATACGCTGCGTTCTTTCCCATACGCCTATCTCCTTAGACTGGTGTGTTGTTCTGTTTCCTGACTCTCCTGTGCCATCGGCCTTCCAGCCTCTTTTCCTGGTGACACCATCTCCGTAATTCCACGCTTCGACGATGTTGTCTGCTTCGGCATTTCTAACTGGTCACAAATAGCTACCCGTTCTCCCGCACGAATGAGCTTCGGCAGATAGGTGTCGAGGGCATGATATGGGAATCCTGCCATTGCCAACGGTTTGCCTTCATCATCCTTGCGCCCGTTGCTCTTCGTCAGCGTAATACCCAATATGTTGGAAGCCTTTACCGCATCATCCTTGTAGGTCTCGTAGAAGTCACCGCAACGGAAAAGAAGAATGGCATCAGGATGCTTTTTCTTCAAGTCAAGATATTGTTGGACAAGGGGAGAGATAGCAGCCTTGACAGCCTTTTCTTCCTTCTTCTCTTCTTTCTTTTCTTCCCTTTGTTCTGATGCACGTTCTTTCTGGTCTGAAGGCTTATCTTCCTGTTGTGCCATTTCCTTCTGTTCATCATGCTTCTCGACAGTTGCCGCCTCCGCTTGCTTCACCTCCGTCGCTTCTTCCTGCTTTTCCTGTGTACTTTGCTCGACGTTGTTGTCTTTCTGCAATACATCGGCAAACAGCGAGGCGGCAAGGTTCTGCTTGTAGGAATCTCTGTCTGGAGCCACCCACAATCGCTGCCATTGTGAGGGACTGACACTTCTCGGCTGCAATTTCTTGCCGTCGATAGTGGCTGCACACAGACATTCGCCCGACTTGGCACGAAACACCGCCACACGCTGGATGCGGTTCAGATCAACCTCCTGCTCACTGGCTCCGAAGATGTCCACCTTCAGGTCGGGCTTCGCCTCTGCCATGGCATAATACTTCTGCGCCAGTTCTTCACGCACACGCTCGATGTTGTCCATCGACTGCTTCAAGGTGGTGAAGAAATGATTGAGGTCTCCTTTGTCGGGATAGACGGCAAAGCCCTCCTTGCCTTCGGGCTTGATGTACAATGCCCATCGTTCCTTGTCATCCTTTACCAACTGCACATTGTCGAAACCGATGTCACGGCTGTGGGTTACGGCTTCAGAAGCATCCAACGAGGATAGGTCTTCGATAGACCAGTTGCGCAGTCTTGATACCGTGATTTTCTTGTCGGCGAAATAACTGTCTTCGGGACGGAAGCCCAAGGCTCCGTCGGGATTATAGAAACGCACGTTGTCATAACCCTCTTTCTGCAAGGCATTGGTGAAGCGTTGCTTGTTCATGCCCTTGATCTCGTTGTTTACCTCCAACGACGCACCCTGTGGCAGCACCACATCTGCGGTCTTGCCGGCATCATCACGCACGATGACCACGGTACGCTGCTCCTCATTGGGATGCTGCTTGATTTCGTCTGCTACGAAGTAGTGGTTGGGCAACTGTCCCTGCATCTGCGCCGTCTCTCGCTGATGCTGGTTGGTGGCATACTCCACCTTTTCACCCAGTTCGGCTTTCTTCAATACCTTCAGCGCACCGTTCACCTCACTCTCGATGGCATCAATCAGACAAGGGTCTTCCTTTAGTTCTCTCGTCCAGTAATCCACCATGCCCAGGCTGTCCTTTGACAGACGGGCAGGCAGTCCCAGTTCGAGCATCTTCACACCCGAAGCAAGTTCCGTGATGAGCTTTTCCTTCTTCACAGCATCCTCCGACGGGGCTTTGCCGTTCTTCATGACCATGCCCTCACGTGCCAACCGCTGCTGATGACCGGTGGCAGACACCAACTGACGCATCATCTCCTGTACATAGTCGTTGTAGTGCTCGAAGTCACGCTGCCGTGGCAGGTAGATGACATCCTTCTCGGTGTCGTAGTGCGCCACGCCCGTGCCATCCTGACGGACATTCACAAGGTTGTCCTTCATCTTCTGAAGGAATCCGTTGATGCGCCCATGAAGCTGCTTGTCCTCCTTGTCGCCATAACCCCTGTCTTCCACAGTGCCGTCCTTCTTCAATGCCGTAGTGTAGGCTGTTTCGTTAGCCATAGGCAGTAGCGTCTGGTCGATATTGAACAGCACACGGATCTCACGGTTCTTCACTCCCTTGTACTGCTGTTTGTCCTGTTCCGACAGTTCTGCGTATGCCTCCTTGGTGATGACATCGTCGGGATTGTTGCGGTTGACGTACTTATTCCAATTGTAATACAGGAACGGCACACCTTTCTCATGCTCCCTCACGCTCTCACCCCGTGCCTTCGCTTCGGAGAACTGCGTAAACAGATTGCTCTTGCAACCCTTGGCATCGGAGTCGAGGGCAAGAACAAGGGCATTGAACGGACTCACCGAAAGTCCCTTGGGATAGAGCTTCGGGTAGAGTTTACCGCTTGCGTTCAACCAATGCCCCTTGGCATCCACCGCACTCGTCAGTGCCTCAGTGAGCAGCGACACTTGTTTCTCCGCCGCTCGCTTCTCAAATTCTGATTTCTCTTTCATGCTTTTATTCTTTTTTTATTGTATTCCTCTTGGTCGTATCATTGTTTCCCGTGTATGCTCCTCGTACTGCACTGCTGCCATCTGTCGCATCTGGTCGTTCTTGGCAAGTATGGCGTTAGCCAATGTGTTCAGCGGCAATGCCCCCGCCTGATATGCCCCAATCACACTGTCAGGCAGTTGAATGGTACAAGGCACATGGTCAATGTTGGCAACGAGACACCGCCCTTGCAGCATCGGGTTGCTGATGCGAGGATTGAGTGGTTCATCGAAATATTGGCGGTACTGAATGCGAGATGCAGCAGGACTAACTGTAGGCGCAATACCTTCCTGCTGTTTCCTGCCCAGCACCTCATGTCCCGCCTTGTTGAGCAGATTGGCACCTCCCATACCCATCAGCAACATCTTCAGTATGGGATTTTTTACGAACATTCCAGCCACAATGGAGGCCAAAGGAAGGAGGCTATTGTCCATATTGAGCGACTTGGTCTTGCCCGTGAATAATCCAACCAGTACATCGGGCAGCATCGCCAACACATAGCCAAGGTTTTTGCCAATGTCTGAAAATCCGTTCAGTCCGAAACTCTGCAATAGCCCGTCCCATCCGTTTTCATTTGTTTGTAAAGCCGTTTCCTCCTGTTGGGCTACAGATGGTGTTGCCTCTTCAGTCGATGAATCAGGAGTTTCCCGCGGTTCTGCTTTCTTCTCCTTCTCAGCCTCTGCATCCTGCCTCGCCTTAACCTCCAGATACTCGTCTTCCTGTCCAGGCGCAACTATCAAGGGTACATCCTTGTACTTGCCTGTACGTTTGGCAGCTTCGCTTCTCTGAGGATCAAGGAACGTACCTTTATTCCATGGGAAGGAGGTCTGCTCGGTTTGTTTCGTCCAATCCATAAATGTGATATTGCTCGTGGGAATCTTGTTCTTGAAATGGCTGTTGGTAGCCTTGATATAGCTGTTCTCGTGGTTCTTGATGACCTTTGCCTGCTTGCGGAATGAGGCGAAGACGTTGGTGTCCGTTCCAAAAACGCCTTTGCTGATACATTCCTCGACACTGACCTCTTGGCTGCTGCCTTTTTTGCTTAGGTGCTCCATGCCGACATTCATCACCATATCGATGCCGACAAACTTGGCGAAGGTTGCCCAAGAGCCGATACCTCCCATGGCCACGGCATCGGCACTTGCTCCGGCAGCCCATCCCGCAACCTTCTCTGTCCGAGAAGGCTTATAGGCTGCCTCTCCTCTGGCTTCTATCTCTGCGGCAAGCGGTGACTTGTTCAATTCGTAGGGCAGACCGAACAGACTGCTTTGTGCTGCCTTGCGGATGATATAGTCGGCAGAAGATTTTGGCATACGGTCTTTCACCAGTTTTTCTATCATCAGCCGTTCCATGCGGTGGTCGATATAGGCGTATGCCAAATCACAACCGAGTTGTTTAGAAAGTGCATCGTACCGCTCTCGTCCTATCTCCGTCACCACCGCCTTGCGCCATTCCTCAGCCATCACGGCAAGGTCACGCTGCATGTCCTTGTTGCCGACAATAGCCTCCTTGCACATCGCCAGATAGTCTTCGGTGGTCTTGCTGTTCCACTCGCCTGTAATCCTCAGCGTGGCATATGGGTCATCACCAGGCATATTGGCAGTGGCCAATGAGCGTAGGATGCCAGCCGTACTGTTGGAGTAGGCTCGCATCTCGTCTGCCTGTCTGTTTGACAAGTCCCGCTGTACCCTGCCCATCAAGGGGGCAAGGTAACACCCGAAGTAGTCGCCAATCAGACGCTCTATCTCTGCGAATCGCTGACTGTTCTTTACTGCCATATACCTTTTTATATATTATACTGCTGTAATATCTGTTCCTTTGTCTGTTCGATGGCGTTGTGATATATCTCCATCTGCTTGGGATAGTGTTCCTCCAACCATTCGTCCTTGTCTACTTGGCGGTGGATGAACAGCACGGCCATGCGTTCCTCTATCTCCACGGAGGGTTCTCCCTCTCCCTTACCATTGAACCATGCCTTTGTCCACCATCTCACGCCAGCCCGGTCGGGATAGACGCTCACCATCCTCGGAATGTCGAAACTCTGGATATCCACATCCAAGTCGGCAAGCGGGTCGATGATGCCGTCATGCGTCAGGGTTTGCTCGTGGAGTTTTTTTTTAATACCTCGTCCATAGTGGAGAGATATACCTGATGACGCATGGCAAGATAGTTGAGAAAGTCGGCAATGAGCAGGTTCTGTACCTTAGCCGCCAAAGGCATACAGCGGCCAGCGATGCCCAAGGGATTTGCCATGCTCGGCATGGTTTCATAGAAGTAATGCTTGCTCGCACCCAGCGAGAAGATATTTCTCAACGACTGCTCGGTATGTTCGGGCAGAGAGTATGCACCCTGCTGCAAATCCTCAAAATAGGAGGGGAGGAAGCGAAGCATTAGCGTCTCTATCTCCTGACGGTCGGTGTCGTAGGGTGAAGGGATGTTCATGTCCAGTTCATTGATGCCCATTTTGGAATTGCGCTCCAATGCCTTGATATTGCCGTAAAGCATGGTGAGGAACTCCAACGGATTGATTTCCTCTCCGTCAAACCTCACCTCCATGTGCAGCAGGTCACCGCTGATGGCGATGGTCTGACCGGCCTTGACGCTTTGGGAGAAGTTGGCGAAGACATTGGAGAGGTGCCTGTAAGTCACTTCGTATTTGCCGTAGCGGACGGTCTGGTAGATGCCATGCTCCGCATCTGACCCGATGGCTGACACGGTTCCTGTGGCCACAGCCGACAGAAGGTAGTGGTTCACCGAGAAGTCTATGCCGTGATGGAAGAATGTTTCTCCCGTCACGGGGTGCTTCTGCTCTCCGTAACCCAAGGACATCTGCACGTCCTGCTTTGTTGGCTCCTCAAACGGCATACAGTAGCCGCTCGATGAGCGTAGTATCATTTCTTCTGTATATCTCATATCGCTGTATATTGGTTATCGTTTCATTCCTCTGTTCTGTGTCTCTGCCTCTTCCATGTTCTGCCCATGCGAAGACGTGCCGCCTCCATTAGGCAGAGCTTGTGCCACCTTAGAGTTATTCCCGATAATCATCGCTCCAAGCAGCGCACCTGCAATCTTGCTCATCCAACCGAAGCGTCCGAATACCATGAAGGCGGCAGCCACCAGTCCGACGATGCTCATACCCGACACGTTGCCCTTGCCGATATTGCCAAAGAGATTGCCTATCATGTCGCCGCCACCTCCTCCGAACATGTTCTTGAAGAAGTTGCCTATGCCACTGAATTGACTATCCACATTACTCGCCGCATTGTTCACAGCGGTCACAGCCTCTCCAGCCTTGCCCGTCAGTTCACGAACTCCGTCTGCTGTCTGTGCAACAGTGTCCGTGGCATTCTCGCCGATGACAGCGTCACCCACAATGCGTGCCACGCTCTTGTCCGTGGTCAGCTTCTCCCATGTCACATAGCCTGCGGCACTACCTACTGCGGCTGTCTGCATAGCCTTTCCGGCTCCCATAAGGGTGCGTTGCGGGTGGAGTGCCGCACTGCCTAAGGTCTTACCAGTTGCTCCTATGACATGGCCGGTACCTCGTGCCGCCTTGCCACCATATTTCAATAATGAACTCCAAAATCCCATATCTGTTTGTTTTTTTTAATCACTGTTTTACGTTCTTACCCACCTGTTTCCACCGCCTCTTAGCAGCCGCCGCTATCTCGGCTTTGTTCGCCTTGGCGGGTCTTGATCCTTCGTCTATCTCCATCCAAACATCGCCCATTGTGGTGTATTTCACCGCCCTCGTCAGTCGTTTCAACTGCTTGTTCATCTTCTTCAGTTTGGGTCGGATGCCGAAGACTATCTCCACACGCTCCTTCTCGGTCATCTTGTTGCCCGACAGGCATACCGTGCGAATGTCATTAACTATTTCGATGCTGTTCATAATCAGCTCTCGGTATATCTTGTTGCGCTTAGCAGACAGGGCTACGGCAAGACCATTGGCTGGATGGGAATCTAACTGCGCCACCAGTCCTCCCATATTGTCCACCAACTGACCTATCTCGTGATAGAAACCGTATATCTGTGCGGCATAGCTGACGATGGAACGGAAGGAATCCAGATAGTTGTTGAACTCCCGCTGCAGGTTGGTAGTGGCTTCCACTTCCTCCTTGGTCCAGATATGGCCGGTGGATTGCAGCAGCATAACCTTCTCCTGGTTCTTCAGTTCTTTCTCTGCCTTGTTGGTGTACATCAGGATCATCCCCGCAAGAGTCGGGTCGTTCTGCGCCTGCACTCCTGCAAAGGATGATACAAACATAAAAATGGCAATTGATATGATATACTTCATGTCTGATTCCTTTATCGTTAATCATTGATGGTCATACGTCCTGCTCTGCGCCATCTTCCAAGGGCTTGGGTGGCTATCTCTCCATTGCTCCGGTCTATCATGCCTGCCGTCACGCTGTTCCACACATCGGTCAAGGTGTAATAGCGTATAGACAGGTAGAGCCGATGCAGTTTCTTGCTGAAGGCACTCAGTTTGTCGTTCAATGCCCACAGCGTCTTGCTCCTTTCCGCTCCCGTCAGCATGTTTTCCGTGCCTCCCTTGGCGACCGCATCCTTCAGCAAGGTGAAGACAGACACCAGTTCCGTGGCGGTCTCCATATACAGGTTGTTCATCGAGAGGGTGGCGACGATGCCTTGCGGATTGTTGCTGATGGCCTTGCGCATCTTGCCCAAGGTGATGAATATCTTCACGCCATCGTCGTACAGATAGGTGCAGGCTTTGAGGGAAGAAGCATAACCGCTGGCGGTCTTCAGATAACTGTTGTACTTCTTCTCCCATTCGTGTATCTTGGTGAACTCTGCGGCGATGGTGTTCTGCAACAGGGCGGTCTTTGTTTGACCCTTGATTTCCTTCTCTATCTCACCGTTGATGGCTTCGTTGCCCTCTGCCAATGCCATCCATTCCAAAGGGTTGGCTGTCACAATCTGTGCATGGGCTGACGGCACGCTCAGTACGAATGCCACGACAACAATCCAAATCTTATCTATTCGTAATCTCATACACACCCTTTCTTCGTTTGTTCGTCTCTACTCTTGTTCGTATCACACTCACCACATCATAGCTTTTGCTGATGCCTGTCATATCCAGTTTCGGTGTCGTCCTGTCCATCGACAGCACGGTCACGCTTTTCAGTCCGCACAACTGCTGCATCAAGGTCTGATGCTCCGCAAAGTCCACCACCCGGTACAGCTCCATGTAGTTCACGCTCCGCTGAAACACGCCATGCTCACAGATGAGTTGCTCGCTCCCGATATGGTAACGGATGCTCCTCAGATAGATGAATCGGTAGAGCAAACAGAGGGAGGACAAAAGACTAAGCACCAGCAACAGGGTGCTATATGCACAATCAGGCAACCCTCCCATCAGGAGCATTGCCACGCACAACAGCAACAGTGGCAGCTCGTTGATGAAATACTGCCCGATGCTGGGTCGCAAGGTGATGATGCTATTGTCTTCTTTTCTCATACGCTTCTATGATAAGTGTTCTTTTCTTCTTTTTCCCTTTGTTTCTCTGCCTTGCCGGCTGCGATGAACTCGGCATAGTCGAATGTGTCGGGTTCGCCTTTTGCAATCAGTTCAGCCGACTTCTTGTTGAGCAACGCATCGTTCCAGTCTTTGTAGCAGCCCAATGGATGGTAGGCTTGCACGTTCTCGTGACGGAAGCCCATTTCTGCTGCCACCTTCCTGAAGTTTGCCACAAACTGCCGTCCGGCATCGTCCTTGTCAAAGCCCAAATAGTGCCGTGCGTTGGGTGTAATAGACAAGAGTCCTCGCATCTGCCCCTCGGCGGGTGTACCGCCCGTAGATACATACACCATCTTCACAGGATTTATCTGATACTCTGCCATGGCATCGTAGGCACTCTCAAACCATACTATCTCGCTTGCTTTCTCCAACGGTTTGCCCGTCAGATTGGCAATCCACAGCCCTTCACTGCTGTTGCTGCCTTCTGCCTTGCCCTTGTAACCGCCACTGCCATCTATCTTTGGTCGCCCTCGTTCCTCAAAACCTACGGTCTTCTCGGGTGTATTGGGCAATACAAGCGGAAAGGCAAGATTGGCAAAGGTAAGCCCATCCGTACGATGCTTGGTAGCCAAACAGAAATGCCGATGAAAGGCATACTGCGTATAAAGGTCGATGCCTCGAAACTTGAAATAGGGGTAAAACTTCTTCTGCGTCTCCCTGTCCTGCGGATTGAACTTATGGATGTCATAGTCATTCAGATTGAATGGCTTTCCGTCCTTTCTTGGTTCTACAATCTTAGATGGTCTGTCCTCGATGGGCTGGTTGAGCAGTCGGTTGCAGACGAGGTTGACGAGTCGGTCAGGAGACATACCAGCCTTGTTCTCTGAAAACATTTCTGGATGTTCCTTGATGAACGAAATGACATTATACACCTTCTGCTGCGGTGGTTGGAAGCAACACTTGCCGTTCTGCGTAACAATGAACTTATCACCGCGCACCCGTCTTCCCTCACTGTCAGTACGTACATACGACGGATAACGCAAGCCATCTCTCTTGTTCAGATGATACCCTGCGTCCACCAGCACTTCCTGTATGCTCAACCTGTCCAGAAAGTCATCGTAAGTCAGTTCGCAACTCATTATAAATTGTAAATTATAAATTGTACATTGTTAATATCCTCTCCTTATCTCCGTGGCAACCTGATTGGCTTCTGCCTCAAAGTACCTTGCCGCAATCTCCTGTGGCGAATCCACTCCTGGTTTGAAGTAAGGACGTGGACCACCATGATGCTCCGCATACAACTCTGGGGCAGGATGGTGATGATGGTGGTTCATGTCATGAGCTACCTCTGCCGTAACGACTGCACCTGCCGTCAGTGCCGCCAGTATCTTTGTGCCCAGTCCGGCATTGGCTTCGGGACGTGTCTTCATATCCACCTCACTGAATACCTTAGAGAAGAGTTTCATGCGATGGTAGTCATCAACCGCCAAGAACTTGTCATAGTCCTTCTGCGTGATTTCGTGCGTGATGGCTTCACCATTGATAATGGCGGTCATGCGATATTTGTCCTCGCCTTTCTTTTCTCCCTCCATCGGTGGCTCTTTCTCCACCACGATGTCGCCAACTTCCACCTCACGTCCGTGCGCTCCCTCACGATACCAGCCTTTGTTCTCATTGAGCAAGGCAAGGTCTTCACCTCTCACCATGGCATCGCCTTGCAACACATCCCGTCTGACAGTCTCTTCCTCTTCCAAAGGAAGCAAACGTTCCTCGTCTTGTTGCTGTCTCTGCTGCAACTCCTGTTCAAGTTCGGGATGCAGATGCAGGTCGATGCGCTCCTTGCTATTAAGTGTGTCCATCAGAATCCTGTCTTCAAAGTCGCCCTTGATGATGCCATTCAGCAGCTCCAAGCGTTGAACGACGGGCACTTCCTTGATGGAGTTGGAGGTGAGCTTCTTTAGTTCCTCATCCGTCAGGTCATACACCATGTCGGCGTTTACACTGTTTGATTGGATGGTCAGCGTCTTCGCATTCTCATCAATGATGATGCCATGCGAAGTCAGACACTCCTGCCACTTCTCATTGGTGAAATAGACATTCGAGGTAATCAGTTCATTGTAGGGCTTGGCTGGCTCCGTGCTTCTTGGTCTGCTGATGGATGGCGTGATGATTCCTTCCAAATCCTTCAGTACATCCTGTTGCTGAGGGCTATAACTCTGCTGCTGACCCTTATAGTAGAATCCGTAACCGCCACTCTGCAACTCGCCTGGTTTCATTCTGCTGTCCCAACGTTCAGGCACAATCGATGCTTCGGGAAAGAACAGTCGTCCTCCAACCCTGCGAAGATGAAATCCCTCCTGACTGCGTGGTGTCCACCCAAGGAAAGGTGGTGGCATACCGATGCGCCCCATTCGTCCATACTCGCCGATGCCGACACGATAACCGTGCAGTCCCATGGCCACACGACCATTGGCATTGCGTGCATGGACTAAGTTCTTGGGCATATAGAAGTCGTTGTCCACAATGTCCGTAAAGGTATTGTAGGCTAACTTGTTGGCATGATTCGTTCCCCAGTCGGTCAGAGCCAACATCTGCTTCTCGGTGATGTTATAGGTGAGCAGCGGACTGTCGTGGCCTTGCACCACAAGCTGATAGCCGCTGCCATTGCTCACCACATGAGACTGCATACCATTGCGCATGAGCAGGTCTCGCATCTCTGGTTGCAGGTCCATCTGTTGGGGATTCGTATTCTTTCTTATCGCCATACTTATTCTTCACTCTTCATTCTTCACTCTTCATTTATCATGCTTCACCATTCTCTATTGCCTTCTCCAGTTCCGCATCCTTGTGATGTACAAACTGCTCCGCACTCTCTTCACATATACAGAGTCCGTTCTTCAGACAATAGTTCTCATATTCTTCCTGCCATTCAGCAGAATGATGGTTGACATACTCCAACCAACCGTACTCGCCGCTCTGTATCTTTTCGACGAGCACATCCTCTGGATAATATTTATTTGTTGCCATATACTTATTTAATTACGTGTAAATTACTTGTGCATGGAAAAAGAGGCGCGGTTGCGCTCTCCATTCTTCTTCTGTTCATTCCAAAGCTCCTCTGTGTATTCCTCTTCAGGCACATAGTCAAGATTGCCATCATCGCCCATGACCCAACAACCGTAGCACCCGAAGGTGTACTTGTCCCACTCTCGCTTGGTGTTCTCCTTCCACTTCTGACTGTCGCCTTGATTAATTCGGATGCCGGTCTTTTCGTTCAGGTCAATGCCTACCGTCACCTGTTCCTCCTCCATGATGAGCGTGAGCGGCTCACCCTTCTGCATTACAGTCAGTTCTGCCGAACTCAGTTTCAGCTCGTCCTTCAGCACCTCTAAGTTGCGCCCGATGACAGGCGTTGGTACGGACATCACCTGATTGGTCTCCGTGTCAATCTGCACGAAAGCCTTGCTGCTTCTGCCTTCCGCATCTTTCACGTCGGCAAGGATTGCTTTTCCAGCCAGTAAATCCTCCTGCTGTTCCTGAGTAAAAGCCTCCAACGGCGACTTCTCCAACTGCGGATAGAAGACCACATCCACTTTGCCGTCCTCCATACGGACCAACGCAAATCGGGTGCGGCTCTTCAGCGTCTCGCCCTCATCATTAGTCACCTGAATGGGCAGCAACGGCGAACGTCGTCCCTGACCAATATCTTCCAATGCCCACAAGGGCAGGTCTTCAATCTTTTCCTGTGTGAGACCAAAACGAGCCAGTGTCTGATAAGGCACCTCGCTCTCTTCAAATCGTACTTGCTTCATACTTTAATTTTGAATTTGAAATTAAACTCGTGCAAAGTTATATACCTATTCAGAGATAAGCATAATCACAGAAAATAAAGCACACTATTTTGACGATTATTATTATTTGAGTTTGATTTCTATTCAAAAATCAAACTCGATTGCTATATTATGTTACAATTATTGTCTCCTCCCTTTTTTCTTTGTGCAAGTCAAATAATTGCTTGTTACTTTTGCACCATGAAACGATTTTTACTCATCACAATAGCAGCAATATTCTGTTCTTCAGCAACAGTATTCGCTCAGTTCAATACCGTCACGCAGACTAAGGTACACCGCAAGGCAGTGCCAAAAATGACGCAATCCGCAACACCCGAACAACTGCCTCCGTGCTCGCCGCTTCAGCGGCGAGACTCTCTTGCCTTTGCCCAAATGCGAAACCAAACGGAGCAGACCGACCGCCTCCCAGCACTTGTCAGTCCACTCCGTCATATCTCTGTCACCAGCCCTTTCGGCTATCGCAGAGACCCATTCACAAAAAGAAAAGCACTACATAACGGGCTTGATTTGAAGGCAAATTACGAACCCGCATATGCTATGATGCACGGCGAGGTCATCAAGGTAGGCAGGGACAAACGTTCTGGTCTCCATGTCACCCTCTGTCACGGCAACTTCACCGTCAGCTATTGCCACCTCTCTCAGGCCCTCGTTACCCAAGGCTCCCATGTCCGTCCAGGCACCATCATCGCCATGACAGGAAACAGTGGACGTAGCACAGGTCCACATCTTCATTTGACACTAAAAAAGGATGGCAAGAACATCAATCCTGCCATCCTGCTCAATCTCATCAAGCAAACATCTATGGGCAATATGTTTGCTGAGAACATTGTCAATCCTGAAAACTAACCAATCCTTTGACCTTTACCATTCAGTATCACACCATCTTCGTCATTGTCCTTGCAAAGGTACATGTCATAACCTATTGCCTGGATGCTACAGTATGAAGGAGGTGTGATGACCTTGCCGTCAGCGGTCATCAGTCCATACCATCCGCTTTCTGCCTCATAACGCCGGCATTTTGCCATCTTCTCCACTGGCAACGGCTCAATGTTTTCCGTCTCACTGGTGAGTGTACCTTCCTCATTGTAATTCTTAGAGGTGGAGTAGCGCAACTCATCAGACTCGTAGGTCATATAACTTACGTCATTGATGTAGAAATCATTGATAATCTCACCGCTATGGTCGTAACGTTGAATGATGTGGTTGCTGAGAGTAACACTGATATATTCGCTGCTTACCCAAATTTGACCTTTCGTGAACGGAATAACCGTGTTCAGCCTGCTGTCCAATACGCTCTTGCCCTCTCCGTTATCGACAACCCAGAAGTTCCCAGAAGATTCGATGGAGAAATATTCTGGCTGCAACACCCACTTACCCTGCTTGTCCAACAGTCCGAAACGGTCACGGCGTTCATTGTGGACAATGCAGCGGTTTTTGTGGAATACATAGCCTTCTGCTCCAGGGATATAAGGAATCTGTGGGTCTATCACCACCTTGCCCGACGCGTCGATGAACTTGATCCAGCCTCCGTCATCCACCGATGCCAGTCCGTCGGAGAAAATCCATGCATGGCTGTATTTCGGCTCAATGACGGGTTTGCCAGTGAACATATTGAAATAGCCGCGTTTCTTGCCGTCACTGTAGCATATCAGTGAGTCCATACCCAGTGGCTTGGCTATCCACCTGATTCCCGTAATGGTCTTCTTGCCGTCAGAGGTCTTCAGATAGCCATCCTCGTCGTAATAGGTATAATAGGTTACATTGCGGGAGATGTACTGCGTGTCGTAATACGAGTCATCAAAATGCTTGTTTACCTCCAACCGATAGCAAGCAGTACGGCAGAAATCCCATCCTGCGGCTATGGCCAGCAACAGCATAAGAAACGCAAAGCAACTGCCCACCGTTCGACGGAGAATCTTGCCATACTTGGAGTCATCCCTCATGCCCAATATCACCGTAAACCAGTTGGCAATGCCAACGAGGAGGGCGGTCAACCCATGCCAGAACAGAATGAAAGCCCTTTTCATTGATGTTATCTTCGTTCTCATTTTCCTTCCTCCTCATCAAAAGCTTCGTCTGCCATACTGGTATATAGGTTGTGCCGCTCCTCTGCCGACATAGGTGCTGCGCATCCGTCTGCCTCCTGCATCTTCATGCACGAGAGACGTGAGAAGAAGTTCATGCGCGTACTGGTGTCCTTACCCATCGAGGCACGTGTGCCCTCATGGCTATAGGCAAAGTTTCGCGAGTTACGGATAGACAGTTTCATTGCCACCTCTACGGAATCCTGGTTGGCACCCATATAGGTGAATGTCCAACCCTCGCCACGCAGACGCTCCACAAGTTCCTTAATGGTCTTGCCGTTGTACTCATGCGAGGCATTCTCCATGCCGTCGGTGATGATGGTGACAACCACCACGCTGTCTTCAATCTCCTTGACATGCTTGCGCATGGCTGTGAGCGTAATGCCCATGGCATCATACAGCGGTGTGGTGCAACATGGCTGGAAATCCTCCATCTTCAGCGGATGGGCATCAGCCACAGGCGTTTTGTCAAACACGTGCTTCGTCTCACAGCTACAGAATGTGACCAATGTCACAAAATGGTCTTGTGTCTCTGCAAACATCTCCTGAGCCTTCTTGATTCCTGCCAAGGTCTCGTTGAAACCCTCCACGGCAGCCTGACGAATACACTCCATCGAACCGCTGCGGTCGAGGATAATCACATTGAAGACCTGCGTCTTCTTCATCTCTTGCTTGTCCTTTACTTCTTCCATCGTTTCAAACATTTATTGGTTATCTTATTCTATACTATCCACACTCACTGTATCTGCAACGATTTCAACTCTCTCGTTGGGAAAACGGATGAATGTTTCCAATCTCTTTACATCACTTTCGGTCAACTGAGGAATGCCCACATCTTTATGATAAGCGAGCAACCATCTGGCTTCTCTCCGGGAGAGCAATGCATGTTCGTCAGCTTTCATATAATAGTAGGCGACTTTTCTCTCATCAATCATGCCGTTTTCATCTGGCTTCAGACTGAGTTTGCCGAGCAGATTATATGCCAATGGGATTCTTTCCGCAAGTTGTTCCAGCTTCACTTTATCAGGCTGAATATTTCCTTTCCAGTCCGGCAAAGCATTCAGCAACGCCGCAAAATTACTTCCACGCTCAGAGGCATCCCTTATGATTTCAAAGCCACGAATGGAATCACCGCTTTCCACACACAGAACACCGAACAATGCGTGTGCGTCGGGACTGTCGATTGTAGCCAGTTGCGCCATAATGCTGTCTTTCCCCTCTCTCAGTTGGTCACTGCTTTTGTCAATCAGATTACAGAAACGTTTGATGTCGTTATCATCGGGGATTTGTGCCATATATTCCTTTTCGTCATGAATGGCACCATGGGCTCGCGCTTGTTCCACCATGACCATCATTCCGAGAAAATCCTTTTTCACGCCGATGCCGTCCCTGTAACAGTCTGCAAGTTGCAAATAGGCCTGACCGTCACCCCAGCGTGCCCTTTCAACAAGTGCATTAATCACTGCGCTGCCATTGGCATCCTCCTTGACCTTTCACATCTGCAATGCTCTCTGCCAGTTGCGTGTCAGAACAAGAGGCTAATATAGCCGCCATAAATAGGATAATACATTTCTTCATAGCCATACCTTATATGATTTACATAAATTCAAATTTTTCCTTGTGATATGCGGAACGCACCATGCCAAGGATGTTTAGTACATGCTCCACGTTGTTCTTCAGACTCTCCATGTCGGTGTAGAAGAACTCGCAACTGGCTGTCACGCTTTTCAATGTCTGGTCAATATACACCTTGGCTAGCTTTACTTCACGGCTCACCTTGTTGCAGACTGCCAGTGTAAGGGTCTCTTCTCCTTCGTTCACCTCAGAGAACTGGGGCAGAATAGCGGAAATATACTGCTCTTCCTCCTGACCCGTCAAAAAGAAGATACTTTTCATCTGGAAGCGGACGCAAATGTCGCCGTCATCATCCACATGAGGCTTGTAGCCGATGCTCTCGATAGCCTCCAATATCATTTCTTTCTTTGTCATAGTCTTTCCCTCCTGTTTATTCGTTATCTTCATCATCTGCTATTTCCTCTGCCACGATCTCCTCAGCACTTTCAGCAGTGTCATCATCGGAGGAATCGTTTGCCATCGTTTCCTCTATCTCTGCCATCGCCTTGCGAGCAAAGACAAGTCCTGCCTCCAAGTGAAGTATCATGCGTGAGATTACCGTCATCAGGTCTTCCTCGCCAAACAGTTCACGCTCATAGAACAACCAGACGCTGTTTCCAAGCATATAAGTCTTGACATACTTCAACGTGGAGTTGATCTTCTCCAACAAGGCGCAGATCTGCAACATCTTGTCTTCCTCCACTTCAACGATGCCGGGAAGTGCAATGTTGAGGAACTCCTCGTCGTTCTCATTGTACATATACAGCAGGTTCAGTCCCTCGTAGTTGAAACAGTAACCCATGCCTTCCTCTTCTTCCAACTTGAAACCCAAGTCTCTGAATGCTTCCAAAATCTTCTCTTTCATATCTTTCTTATCTTGATTATTATTCATCTAAAACCTATAGTGGCGTGGCGACAGCCCTCATCCTTTGGAGAGAACTCACTCCGCACTCGCTCGTATTCCCGCAGGTCTCTGCCACTGACAGAAGGACGCTTCTTGGAAATGACTTCTTCAAGCAGAGTCTGGCTGATAGGCAGGTACTCGTCTGTGCAGCCCTTGATAGTGGCATTGAACATCTTTCTTGCTGCCGACTTCACTATATAACTGATGTCGCTGCAGTTATAGCCCTCAGTCAGTTCTGCCAGTCTGTTGATGTCTATCCCCTCATCCGAGGGAAGTTTGGAGAGTGCTAACGAGAACAGGCTCTTGCGGGCTTCCTTGTCGGGCATGTCTATATATACCATCTCGTCGATACGTCCTGTCCGTAGCACAGCCTTGTCAATGCGTTCAGGATGGTTGGTGGCAGCAAGGACATATACACCACGTTCGGAGGCATTGTTGAGCATACAGAGAAACTCGTTGACCTCACTGTCATAGTGCTGGTTTGCCTCGTCACCTGAGCGTTTTGGCACCATGGCATCGAACTCGTCGAAGAACAGCAGTGTGGGAGCTTTTTTCTCCGCGTCCTTGAATACCTCGCCTATCTTTTGTTGTGTTCCGTGTACCCATGTACAGGCGAGGTCGTCAGGCACGATCTTCATGAAGTTGATGCCTATCTCCTCGGCCATCTTCTCTGCGAAGAACGTCTTGCCGCAACCAGCAGGACCATAAAAGAGCATGGAGGGTGGCTTGATGCCATATACCTCGGCGCACTTGCGGTTCTTCAGTACGTTGATAAATCCCTCGGTCACAAACTCCTTCAGTTCATTCATACCGGCAATGTCTCCAAATCCATGACCATTGGTGTCCTTCTCTACTACTGGCTTGTGCTCAGCCTCTTTTGCAGGGGCTGTCTTCTGTTCTGTCACCGGCTGTCCTCCGCAGATGCGGCGCAACCAATCTTTCTCAGCTTCTGACGTATGCATCTTTATATCCTCCACTGTTTTGTTTTACTTCTATGATAAGAGAGTGGCATTTGTAACCGCTCTCTATCATCTATCACAACTTTCTACCGAAAAAAAATATCCCTCCGGCTAATTGAAACAAAGCCAAAGGGATATTGTCAGTGCTGTCATGCAATCTTCAATCATAAGGCTTTGGTGGCTGTAGTTTCCACTGCTCTACCATTCGTTTACAACCCTCTTCAATGTGTTTTGCCACATTACGATATACAGTTGCAGTCTGATAATGCGGGTCTTCCATATTGCCGTTTTCATCCAATGCTATCTTATTGAACAGAACGATTCTGTTCCAATGGCTATAGTCCAATACTCGTGTTATGGCATCACGGTGACGCTCGTCAAACACAATGACCGCATCAGCTGTCATCAGTTTCTCGCGTGTCATAACCGTGGTCGTACCACTTAAATCATAGCCCAACTCCTTCGCCACATTTACCATGGCAGCATCACGAGGATTCTCTCCCCAGTCCAATGTACCCAGTGAGAATACTTCGATGCCATTCATTCCGGCATCTGCCAAGAGTTTCTTCGTCACACATTCTGCGAACGGTGACCGACAGGCATTGCCTGTGCATACAAAGCAAATCTTGTAGCTCATGTTCATTCAAAATTACGGTTTACATCAAACAAATGCTTTTTACGTCTCAGAAACTCTACCTCATAGTCTGCGGGCAACCCCAGCATGGCAAGCTCGTCGGGAGTGATTGCCTTGATAATGCTGTTGAGTCTTGCGGCAATGTCATCGCAGCGGAACTCCTTTTTCTCCACATAGCGATGGCCTCTCATCTCCGGCACCTCTTCAAACGGTACGGAAGGGTGCATCACATAGTAAAGCGCGATGGCAATGTCTGTGCGGTGTCTGCCCATAGCACAGGCAATATAGAAGCCACCCTTGTCCATCAGCTCGAACAGCAGCGGAAGCGAAGCAATAATCTGATGTACGTCCGTGTTCCTGCTGTCGATGGGCAGACTGTGGTATTCCAAGTCAGCCTCTGCCACATTGCGGTCGTAGCGGTCGGTATGGTCGGCCGTGCGGAGGTCGATGATGACATTTACACCTGCATCACGCACCTTTGCCAACAACCAGTTACTGCCACGTCCCGACATAGTCCTGCCTCTCACACCTTTGTCATACACGGGGGCAAGGTCAACAATGGGGTATCGCTTCAATGCCTCATACAGAGCATTGGGCTTATTGACAAATGAAAGGTTGTTCGCCTCAGATTTGTTCTCTTGGATAACCTTGTTTTGGGCATTCTTTCCCACATGCCACCCATCGCACCACGCGCATTTATAGACAGAGAAATGTACACCATGCTTCTCGCTCATTGCCTTGGCAGCCCTCAAAGCAACAGCTTTCGTAGGGTACGACATCTTGGGCTTGCCGCTTCCGCGTGCTGTATGGCTGTATCGGCTGAAAAAGCCGAAGGCGTTGTGCGTCACGAAGATGTTTCTCCAAGCACCTTCGCGAGTCAACTGGTCATATATGGCTAAAAACAGATTCTTGATCTTCATCTCATTAATCCTTATAAATAGTAGAAATTATTGTAATTGAATGTGGTCAAGGGTGATTGGACATCATCCATTGCCAACATCCGTTTATGTATCTCGCTCAGGGGGATTCTTTCATCAAGCAATGTTCTCAGCCTCATGGCCAATTTCACATTCTCACGGTCAAGTTCCTCTTGTGTCGTCTTTACCTGATATAATAGAGCCTCATTTAACTCTGAAACTATCATCCCCGTAAACAAACCATGCAAGCCTTCTGCACGTGCGAACTGGTCGGCATTGCACCATATAGCCACAATGTTGCCTCCATGCTTACGCAGATGATAAGCATGGGAATGGCCCACGATTATCTTGTCGAACTCGTCCTTGCTGTCATCCGCACGAAAGAACAGTCCTTTGTCTGAGCCATGCCCCAGCAACATGATGCGCTCCTGTGTAGAGACATAATGCAACAAACGCCCCATCTCCTTGGTTGTGCGGTAGTCGGCAACGACTTGTGCTTCCAGCCCATCATATAGGGCTGAAAGCATCGCCGTGGTTTTGTCTTTTGGATGTATCACTAACATGGCATCTTCTTTTTACTTTACTATAGTTCTTATCAGCGGTACAAGAACGTCCTCTATTACCCTGTCATCCATACGGTGCTCGCCACTGAAATGGATTACTTGGTTATAGTATTGCAAGAACAAAGACTCTCCATTCACCTGTTGGTCGTTGTCGGCAAACATCCCCCACACCTGCCTGCGGTCTTCATCCGTAATCCCGTCAAACTGGTGCTCTTCCATCTCCGCATGGTGGCGGATGATTTCCGGGGTAATCTCGAAACGGGTGGTGCCGTCCTTTCTCGGCTTGAAGTATTCATGTGTGCCAACCGTGAGCATCTTGCTCTTCTCCGACATCTCGAAAGCGGGATTCACACAGATTCGGTTATATCCACGCATCTGCTGTGCATACATGCCTCCCATACTGGTGCCTACGATGACATCTGGTACTTCGTTCATACACAATCCTCGCAAGAAGGGCAGAGCCTCTGCAGGGTCAACGGGTATGTCAGGAGCAACGACATCAAAGTCTGGCAACAACTCTCGTAGAGTCTTTACCGTTCCGCTTGCCGCTGATGAGCCGAAGCCATGAAGATATATGAGTTTCTTCCTTTGGATAGACTTCTCCTCCAGCTCCTTTGTCTTATCCCGAAGATCATAACTATCGCGCATGTCCATCAGAATGCCGCAGAACTCAGCAGGCGTAAGTATCGTCTTATAGGAACTCGGTTCACCGCTTGTGTGAACGAGTGTGATGCCACGAGTCTGCATCAGTGCGGCACGGAATCGTTCGCTTTGCTCGAACATTGCTTGATAAGCACGGCGTATGAGTCGCTGATACTCTTCGCTTTGGCGGTCTATTGCCTGCCCCTTCCACCATACAATCTGGTCAGTCTGCCAATAAGTGACGCTCATCTTCCGCGCATTGCCACCCTTCATGCTGCATATCTGCCGTTGTTTGTCAAGTTCCTTCCTCTTCAGAGATTGCAGGAAACCCTCCATACTGCCGCATACCATTCCGTCGAAACGGAAACCGTTGCTGCACATGTTGCTGAGTACATTGGATGGGTACAAACCATTGGAACGTATATCCAGCGTATTTGTTTCAGGATTATACATATCCTTCAATTCGTGCCCATTCCGTGTGGTAGCCATATAATTTTCTTCCATTCTACAATTCAATTATCTTCTTTATGTAATATGAGAGTAGGTAGTAACCCTACATCTGTCACATATAGTCCAATGTCTTCTTGTCAGAAGCTCCACCATAGAAAGCATCCAGCACTTCTTGGAAAATGTCATCAGGCGAGACAGCATCGAAGAGTGTCATGCAGGAGCGAACCTTTACGGCATCTATATCGCCAAGTATATCTACGGCCGGCTCTCCACGGTGTTGCAAAAGTGCCATAGTGATCTCCCTCAACCTTGCACCCAATATGGGATGTTCATAGTAAGCCTTTGCCTCGTCGTACCCGCTTATGCCGTAATACTTGGCATTGGCGCTATGTCCCAATACAGCCAACTGCGGAAAGATGAACCATATCCAGTGAGTACGTTTGCGCCCGTCTGTAATTTCCCGCAAAGCGTTCTCGTAGTTGTATTTATGCGCAGTCAGGAAACGCTCAAGATCATAATTACGCTTGCCATCTGGTGAAATGTTTTCCACAAACTCCTTCGGCAAGATGATATTCTCCACCTCAATGGAATCAGCAAAGAGTGGAGCAATCTCCTCATCGCGGAATCCTGCAATACCGCAACCTATTCGGGTGACGAGAAACGTGAGTTCTGGGTACTCTATAGCAAAGCGGATGAAAGCATCCACGTATGGTTTGATGGTTTCCACACCACCTTGCATGGTAGGGATGGCGTATGTCTGACCATGAAGACCAACGCCTTCACCCCATACGGCACCAAACCGTTCGTAAGCCAACCGTGCAGCACCGCCTCCATGTGCGCCTACCAGATTGCTGCCAAACACGAATACTTCATTTGGCTTCAGCTCCGTTATTCTTTCGGGTGTATATTCTCTGTTGTACATAGTCTCTACTGTCTTGTTTTTACTATTTGCTCTGCCTCTTTACGCATCTTCTCCAACTCACCATAGCATTCATTGATATTCTTGAACTTGACCACGACTTTGGCGTTCTGGTCAATAAAACCATAGATTTCGATCTCATCATCGTCTGTCATACCAAAGCCATCATCATCCATATAGTAACGGCCATCGGGATTGAGCTGCCAACTGACTTCTGCCACTCCGTTCTCAAAATGACGTATGAATGAAGGGAAATGAAAAGAGAGTGCCCTTGCTCTGCCTATGGCATCTTCAGGTAAATTCTTCAACGACTCCCAATCAATGTCATCCTCGGTGACTGTCAAGAGGCACTGGTTCCCATCGATAAACTCGTAAGCACATTTTGTGTTGTGGTTCAACAGATAGCGAGGTTTCCACCATCCCCACATACTCTCATTAACAACAGCCATCCCTTCGCCTAAATCACGTGTTTCGTATGAGCCATGTTTGTACTTTTCGTCATTGAGTGTTATGTACAACTCCGTTTCTGATAACACATCATCCTGATGACCTTGGATATAGTCACAAACACGTTTAAATTCATCCTCATTATCAATTGTAGAAAGATAACAATCTTTGCTGTCATCTTCAATACGCATGACAATGACTTCGCCGTCATTATCCTTCATTGTCAACAACGCATACTCTTTACTTTCAAAATGAACAATATCATAAATAGAGCATTGGATGGTTGTCCCATCTTCCCTCTGTACTTCTACATAGTTTTCTTCACTCATAATTCTTAAACTTTAAAACTCCAATCTAAATCCCTTCTGCTTCAGCTCCTCATATTTCGCTTTGTTGAAGCGGAAGAGGAAGGCTTCTTTCTTCTGCGACGGATTAACCGTCTCGTCCATTTGTTCCAGCATACCGAGCCGCTTCATCTTGTTGTAGAAGTTACGGCGGTCAAAACGCACGTCCAGTATGGCCTCGTAGAGGTTCTGCAATTCCTTGATGGTAAACTCCTCGGGCAACAGTTCAAAGCCAATAGGTTCAAAATGTATCTGCTGACGCAATGACTGTTCAGCTTTTGGGAGTATCTGGTCGTGGTCGAAAGCCAACTGCGGCACTTCATCCAAAGCAAACCACCGTGCATCAGCAGCGTCATCGCCACCCTTCACTTCCTGCATCCTCACCAAAGCATAGTAGGCAATGGTGATGACACGCTCACGAGGATCACGCTGTGGAGCAGTGAAGGTATGGAACTGGCGGATGTATGCACCCTCCAAACCCGTCTCTTCCTGCAACTCACGCAGCGCACCCTCTTCGGCACTCTCGTCCATCTTCATGAATCCACCAGGGAAAGCCCATCTCCCTTTATAAGGTTCGATACCTCGCTGAACTAAAAGCACTCTCAATTTTGTACCGTCAAATCCAAAAATAACACAGTCGGTTGTCACACTCGGATGGGGGTACTTATAGCAGTATTTCAACTCTTCGTCTGTCTTGTTTATCTTATCCATATAATTATTGCGTTAAAATTACGCCACAAAGGTAATGTGTTTATTTTGAACAACAAAACATTTTGCGTAAAATTTACACAATACAGACGTTTTTCTATCGAAAGTACCTCTATTCACTGTCTTTTCAGCATCTTTTCCCTTATTTCACATGCCTATATCGATTATTGCATCAGCATTTTCTTGCGACGGATCATAGTTATCCCATTCCTCCTCGGTCATCAAATCTATTTCGCTTGGGATGTTTCTGACATCAAACCAAGAGATTTGGTTTTGACCGCAGAGTATATATATTTCTCCGTCATCATATAGCCTTGCGCCATATACAGGTCCTCTCACAATACATTCAGTAACCAACATATTGTCCCTGACTGCTGAAATCCGTGCAGAGTCATCTGCTAATTGCAGCCAATAGTAAGCCGTGTTGTTTATCGTGGCTATACTGTCACCCCATTCAGAAGTTTTCTCTTCCTGCTGGTGGCCGCTCCCACAACCTATAAGGGTGATGAAAGCAATGAAAAGTATTATCAGTTTCTTCATCTTGCTTCGGTTTAACTCATTGTTTCAATAATGTTTCTATTCTCTTTGCCAACTCCTCCAACTCCTCATGTTGTGAAGTACTTTGTCTTGCAGTCTTCAGGTCAATATTGTATAATACCGTGCTGTCACGCTTCACGTCATAGGAGTAATGGAGTACATGAAATGTATCACCATAGCGCACAACAGAGTCGGTTGTATACTCCCCGGAACGAAGCGTTACCGAGTCTTCAGAGATATACGGTCGGTCTGAGTAATCATAGTATGAGTTTATTCCGTTTCTCGTCATCTTGACGTGAGAAAGAGGAATCTCCGCCTTGAACTTATCGGTAACACGTACTTCCAACCTATCTCTGTGACCATAAGCATTCCTGTCACAATACTTATCAAGTATTTGACAGATTCTGTCCTGTAGATTCGGGTCGCTGACATTTGATGTCATCATTTTGTTGTGATATACATTATACAAAGTATAGCATCCGTTGTTTCGTAGCTCATAAATTCCCAATGGACGATTGCGTGAATTATGAACAATGTTGTCATATATAGGCTCAACAAGTATGCCGTATCTGTCCCGCAAGCCGACCTTGTCCGTATTAGTGTCCTTGATATAGAAAACACCTCTCAATGGCTCCAACGTATATAATCCTCGGCGGCCATATTCTATACAGGCGTATTGGTTATAGCCAATTGCTACGGTTGGGAGAACTATTCCGAGATAAACTGTAGCCAATATGCTTATTCCTGCCAATCCTTGCTTGCCAAAAGTACGCCAACATACGTAAGCAACCATTGCTATACTTGCAACGAGCATCCACACACGCCACATCCCGGCATAACGTTGGGCGTAGAAGAATAGTACCATAGCAGCTACCACCATCCATAGTTTTCCGACACCAGGATTCTTCTCCGATGTACCACTGAAAGATTTCACATATCTGGCAATCAGATATAAGCTAAGAGGTGGCAGGAGGACACAAGCGAAACGGCACATCCTCATATCCATGGCAAGCCCTGCATATAACGCACAGACGGCAATCAGCATCAGCTGGCAAAATTTCATAGCTCCCTTGTCCTTCCACATGATTGCCCCCAAGGCATCCTTCCAAGTCAAGGTGGATGCAGTGAATGTCTTTCTGCAGAGTCCGACAATATACACAGCCAAAGGCCCCAAGAACAGCCATGCCAACAGTATGCACTTAATAATATTATGGGTCAAGTGGTCATTGTTTATGCCCATTACGACAAACGGCAAATCTGCGAAATCACCCGTTGTCCTCATAACCGGTCCCTCTACAGACAGTAAGGCAAACAGAGCCGAGAAAACTGTCAATGACATCCAGCTTCGTTTCTCTCTTCGGTAAAGGGAGAAGGAGAGAATGATTCTCATCACGACTGTGACGACCATAAGGAAATGAGCTGGTAATGACCACCAACTACAGTTCGCCAATGCAATTAATAACCATAAGGAACAGACGGCCAAATCAAGCCAAAATATCTTTTGTCTCATATTATTTATCAGATTTACTTTTTGTTTAACCACTCAATCAGTTCGTTCACCTTGTCTGACACCATTGCTGGCGATGCCGGCAGCTTATGCTTTCTCAGCACGACCATGCTGACAGCATACTTTGGTTTGTCGGCGGGGAAGCAGCCTATAAACGTGAATGTCTGCTCCGTTCCGTCATCAGCCACGTTATACACTCCTGCTAGTTCCACATTCTTGGGCTCACGCTTATGTTGTATGCCCCCTTCCTTGAACATCCCAATGGCAATTGCACGGATATTGCTGCGTCTTTCCTTAGAGACGTTCACGGAATCCAAATGGAAGATATTATTGAATACCGTAGCCAGTTCCATGGCATTGGTGTTCTTCGTCTGGTCTGTGGAATACCTCCAATACTCCATACCGTCAGGCAGGGTCATCATGGCATGATACATCCCAATCCTCGACTTGTTGAGCAGAGCCTGTCTGTATGTCAACATTCCGTAACCACCTCTGCGCCAATTATGGTCTCTTATCCGCACGCTGTCGTTCAACACAAGAATACCTTGTTCAGTATCGACGCTGTCCTCCAAAGATGTTTTTGACTGTGCGAGGCAGTCGGCAGCCACAAATGGCATATATGTTTCCGAACTGCACAACCTTTTGAGAAGAGGTGCATACACTATGTCTCCCTCTACATTTTCCAATGCTCCCCATGCCAACACATCAGATGCCCTTGCGTCAATGACAGCCACCTGTCCTTTGATTCCATCAATAGCCGCCATACATTCACTCAGCACGTCATAACTCCGCACCGAAATCAATGAGTCTATGGCAGGAAAGTCTTCCACTTTCCCCACGAGTCTTGGATTGTCGGCAAACGCTTCCATTTTCGTATTGTCATTCATATTGATGCCGATTTTTCCGCATTGTAGCCCTTTCTCATAGTAGAAATAGCAGAAGCACATACCGTCTTCTGGTAGGAAATAGTGGGAATACTCGATATAGTCCATATCCACAGCAGTGACACTGTCGTTCTTCTCACGGTCATAGATACCATACTTCCCAATCATGGAAACGATGACGTAACGTGCCTGGATCAAACTGTCCATCCTCGCCTTGTCCTCTTCAGAGTCATAATCCGATTTAAACTCTTCGGCAAGTGCCACGGAATCCACTTCGACGGAATCAACCCAGACCGAATCCGCTACCTCCTGTGCACAGACATCCGCTCCAATCGCCGAGAGGAGCAATACCAAAACTATTGTCATTCTTTTACTCAGTCTCATAATCATTATCTTTCTTTAATCTTCAGTTTCTTCACTTTCTTTATCCTCCTTATCGTCGCGACCGGACAAGTAGGTGTGCTTCTCTATCACAGCTTCATTGCCAAACATATTCTGTCCGAAGCGGTTGATGTTCACCCTGCCACCAATTGCCGCTGCACAGTTCATGGCAAAAACATCACGAGGATTATTCTCTATTCTCTTCAAACAGGTCAGATAGCATTTCCTGCGCATATCGTTGTAGATGCTGTTGGGTATAGAGGAATCACGGGATATTCCGCCATGGCAATATTGATACAGACATCGCCAGATAATCCAGATATTGTTAAGACAAGGATTGTATTTGCCACTGTTCATCAGCTTCTCTGCCACAGCCACAATCCACTCGTCTTCAAGATCTGCTTCTGGACTGTCTGCCCAATTCAGGAACAACGAGCATTGTTCGTCAAAAGTAGAACAGTCATTCAAGCTGTGTAGCATCATTTCCACTCTCTTGTCTGCTTCCACCTGCCTGTAAAGTTCAAGAGTAGGCTTTGTCGCATCCAACAGTTCCTTGGTCATGGCATTCAAGGAATCGACAAACTTCTCCTCATCAGTGAAATACTTATAAGACTTGGCTTCAATCTTGTTGCCAAAGGTAATCAACAGTTCCATGGAATGTTCGTCATCGCCCCATTCTTCTGGAGAACGCTTCATCATAATGACGATGCTGTCCTTGTAAATCTTGGCAGCCAGGCGTAGCTCCTTGTCCCTGATGCAATCCTCGCTAATGGATTTGATGCCGGTAACGACGTCTATTTCTTCTGCGAGTTCAAAACCATCGCATCCTCTCAGCCACAACTCGTGGTTGCTCCACACGTTGAAAGCCAACAGGCAAGAGTTGTAGAACACCTCTGCATTGGAAAGAAACGGATGTTTGCTTGCGGCATATTCCGGCAATTGCAGGGCGAATGCCGTATCACTCACAATCTCATATTCGAGAACATTGTCTGCCGCATCCTGTCCATAGAAGGCAGCAAAGAGGTCAAAGTCCGCGCTGTCTTCCTTTGCACTTGTGTATTTGCCATAAATATCGGTCACGTCTTTGAGACTGACAGCATCATCATTCCCAAAGCATTCACGATACAGGGTTCCCATTTCTTTCTTGCAGCCAGTCATTGTCATCAACAATGTCATGGCAATAATACCAAACCATTTCATACTATCTGTCTTATTATTATTATTTTACCTCAATCAATACTGCCGTATAGTTGTCGTCGCCTTGCTTTTCGCACATGAAATCATAGACATCAAGGATGTCTGCAAGCGGCTTCTCATCCACCATTCTTGCCAACAGAATGTCTGGTGCCATGCTTTTGTACAAGCCATCGGTGCAAAGCAGGATTCTGTCACCTGCCTTCAGTTTGAACTGAACTATGTCCGGGACATCCGCCTCATGATAATAGGAGAAGAAGCAACGGTCAATGACCTCCCAACCATAATCCAAACGCACATGGTCTTTCGTCTCGTAGAGCATCCCCTCATCTGGACGCTGCAAATAGCACCTGCTGTCACCTACATGGGCAATGGTCACGGTGTCACCCTCAATGCTTGCCATCACCATCGTCGTTCCCATTTGGCAATGGTTTAACGAGTCGGCTTTCTTGTCAAGTGCCCTCATGGCATGGGCGCAGACCTTTTCCACCTTTGTCTTACTGTCAGGCTCGTCCGTATGTTTTTTCCAGTAATCCACAATAGCATCTGAAACGGTCTCGCTTGCCACTTCTCCCATGGCGTGACCTCCCATGCCATCGCAGACCACTGCCAACCAACGGTTGCCGTCCTCACTATTTACGATACGGAAAGCGTCCTCATTGTTGCGACGCTTTCCCGTTTCACTTATTGTTGCGTAATGTATCTTCATAAAATTCTTATTTATTCAATGTCAATTCTCGATACCTCATCCACGTTTCTGATGCCAGCAATGGACTCCATAGCCATCTCCAACTCTCTTACCGAATGGACTGCGAAATCAACCGAAGTCTCAACGATGCGGTCAACGGTCACAGTGTTGAGCCGTGAGATAGAGAGGTTCTGCTTCTCGGTGATACATGCCACCACATCGCTCAACAGGTGATGGCGGTCAATGCCATGTATGCAGATGCGGATGGGGAAGAGGAAACCTTCCTGTTCCTCAAAGTTGACGGCAACGATGGATTCGCCTTGTTCCGAAGCCATGCGGATGGCAGCGTGACAGTTGCGCTTGTGCAGCGTGACAATTCCTTCTGCACCCTTGAATCCTATCACCTCGTCACCTGGCAATGGATGACAGCAGGAGCAACGGACGTATGGCATCTTTTCCTTGTTAGCAAAATGACTGCGGAGAGTTCGCTTTGCCTTGTAGGTCAATACGTGTTTCAGCCATTCCTCCTCGGGCAGGGCATTCTCGTCTGTCCCTATCTCTACGCAGTCACCTCGACGCAGCATGGTCTTCACCGAGCAAAGTCTGCCATTGATGCGGGCATACTCAGCATGGAGTCCCACCTCACTGTGAATCTCAAAGGCAAAGTCCAATGCCGTAGCGTCCTTGGGAAGAATGACACCTTTACCCTGAGGTGTGAACACCATGATATCATCATTGTAGAACGATGCCGTAACCCCGTCCATGTAGTCCATCTCGTGACTATGGTAAGCCACATCCTTCAGCACGGCCTTGAACTTCTCCAGCCAAGCCTTCACATTATCCTCCGTTCTCTCAGCCGTACAACCAAGACGAGAGTTTCTGACCATTCGTTCAGACGAAATATGAATCTCCTCCCAACCGCCTTGATCGTTGAGCAGCTTCACATGGAAGCTCTGATAACCGTTCTCCTTAGGAGCATTGATATAGTTGGCCACACTGCCAGGACGCTCCTTGAAATAGTCAGACAGAATGGCATAGATATGCAGACTCAGTTTCTTATCCTCTTTCAGGTCTATTGCATCATAGATGATGCGGATATAATGCTTGCCATCCACATGGTGGAAGTCACATCCCTTTGAACGCATCTTGCGCCAGATGCTATAAGGCATACGGTAGCGCAACTTTATCCTTGCCTTGATGCCATTACCATCCAGTAGTTTACTGACTTTTGAAATGAAACATTCGAGGTTCTTCTCCTCTGCCAGTTTCAGTTCCTTCAACATCCCTTCTATCTGCTCGTACTCACGAGGGCAGCGGTAATGGAACGACAGGTTTTCCAACTCGGTCTTCACATGATAGAGCCCAAGGCGGTTGGCAAGCGGGGCATAGAAATAGTCGGTCTCCCCGGCAATCTTCATCTGCTTGTCAGGACGCATACTTGCCAGAGTGCGCATATTGTGCAACCGGTCGGCAAGCTTCACCAAGATGGCACGCACATCATATTGTACCGATGCCAAAATCTGACGGTAGTTATCCACCTGCTTCGACTTGTCATACTTCTCCTTTTTCTGCTTGGTCACGACACCCACAAGGAAAGCCACATCCTCCCCGAAACGCTCACGGATGTCCTCGATGGTATATTTGGTATCTTCCACCACGTCATGCAAGAACGCCGCCATCACAGGATTGGCACCAAGTTCCAATTCCTCAGCCACAATACGTGCCACAGCTATCGGATGAATGATATAAGGCTCACCTGTCTTGCGTTTCTGCTCCTTGTGAGCCTCCGCTGCCAGTTCGTATGCGTTGCGGACAAGCTGCATCTGCTTGCCATCCACTCGTTGAGCCAACATCTTGAAGATGCTCTCAACACCAGCCTCCATCGTGTTACAGTCAATTCTCTGCATATTTTTACTCTTTCTTATTAGACAATTCCTTCTCTTCAGCCAGTTTGCGATAATCAACATTCTTGTCTTTCTCGCTTGGAAGACGAAACTTCCCCACTACTTTGCCTTCTTTGTTGATATAACCGTAGATTTCCACTTCTACGTCACTCGTCATACCAAATCCGTCGTCGTCCATCCAATAACGGCCATCAGGATTGATCTGCCATCTCACTCGTGCAACACCAGTACGGAAACCCTCAACGAAAGTAGGATACATCGCAAACTGCACTCTTGCATTCTCCTGAATGTCTTCCGGTAACTTTTTCAAGGTGCTCCATTCAATATCCTCTTCTTCCACGGTCAGCAGATACTGACTGTGGCTCATGAACTCAAAGGCAATCTTTGCGTTATGGTTCAGGATGTAACGAGGCTTCCACCAACCATTGATGAGCTGATAGACAACACCCATTCCTTCACCCAGTTCTCCCGTTTTATAAAGGTTTTCTGACAGTTTCTTTTCTGTCAGTTTCTTGTATAATGCTTCCTCCAAGGTCTCACCCGGGGCAAGCTTCTTCAGTAATCTATTCAATCCCATATCTTCGTTTTTTTAAGTTCTACAATCAGAAATAACCTTTTAACATAAGGGAAGGGGAAATCATGGATGTTCTATCTCCTTACTTCACATACTGTTCCAATTCTTGACGCATATCATCCAACTGATGGTCTATGTCATCCAACACCCTTCGTTCAAAAGATGCCTTGCGCCTGTTTCTTACAGGGGCATACAGCGTCTGCATGATGACGAACGACAGAACAGGATAGAACACCTGCTCGACGACACTCATTCCAGTTTCTGTATGCAGCACGTAGCCAAGCAAGGAAGCCAATGCCATGAAAAGGCAATACACCCAACCATTTGTCAGCTTCTTGTTCTTGATGGGTTCAAGAATAGACATAGTGTCCGTTTTTATAGAAAACCTTGCTGCCTCTTCCGGCTTGGTCTCCTTAAAAGCCTTGAACCATACGCCACGTGCCAACACGCCCCGCTGCCATTTGGCAGTCTCTTCGTGTAGCTTGGAGGTAAGCTGCCGGGCATCTACCTTTCCTCCTGCCGCCAACTGTCTTTTAGCCTCAGATAGCACGACATCCCTTATGCCGTGCCACTGAGCGTTGAATTGTATAAGCAGTTCCATACCTGTTCCTTGTTTATACAGTTTGCAGTGCCTCTGTGTAAGGTGTTCCAAACACATCCTCATGACAGGTTCTGATTTCCTGTGCCAATGCCTCGATGATGCGGTCAGTGCGTTCCTTCTCTTGTCCTGTATTAAAAGCATTATCACGCATGTTCCTCTCAATTTCAGCAAGGCGGTTCCGCTCGTCTGTCAGTCTCTGACGGGCATCACCGCATTTGGCATCCTTCACCTCGTTCACCTTGATGGCAATGTTCACGTTCATGTCGTGCAGACGGTCGTCCAACTTGTTGTGGATTTCCTTCAAGGCAGCATTCTTGCTTTCCGTGAGCATACGGCCCACCATTTCGTTCTTGCCGTTCTTTATCTGCATCCATTCGATGAGGGCACATATCACGATACCCCAACCGCCTGTCACAATCTGAATGACTAACCACTGCCATACTCCGTTGAACACAGCCTTGCGGATGAACTCCATCCATGCCGTGCGACCACCGGCACAGTTCTTTACGATGGCACTGGCATCTCCCACACAATAGGAGATGATGGCTTGCAGCCAATCTTGCTCATTGCCTTTGCCCATCTGTGGCGTTTCTGTCAGCACATTGCCAAGCTGTGAGAACAGTCCTGACACGTTGTGGAGATTAGTGTTCACCGACTGTTCTGCCTCTCTGATGGCATTGTCGAGCACCGCACGGTTGTTCTCCATAAACTGGTCAATCTTGCCGGCTATATGGTCGGCGATGATTTCAGAGAAAGGCTGCAACAGACGCTTAATGTCTTCTTCTCTGGCTTCCTTCGACTTGAACACATTGATATTGCTCAAAGCCAACGACAGATAATCCCTCATGCCAAAGCAGATCTTCTCATGCAGCGTTTCCAAATCCACTTCCCATGTGCTATCCACGCTATCCACAGCATTGCGAATCAGCATCGCCAATGTGTTTTGGAGTTTCAAGGTGCAGTTGTCAAACGATGTTTCCGTTGCACTCAGCCCCGTCTCAATCTCTCCGATAATACGCAGACATTCATCTTGCTTTTCGGCACTGAGCTGACCGTTACGCTCATAGATAGCTCTATCCTCACGCACCTTTTCCACGGCATCGTTATAAGTGTCGAGCATCGTGCGGAACACCTTCCCGTATTGTGCGGTGCAACGCTCATCGGTAGTCAGGAACTCCTGCAAAGCCTGCTCAAATGAAAGGAACTGGCTGCGCTGCATCTTCAGCTCCGCCTTGTCTTCGGTTATCGCAACATCTCGCTGCAAGTCCTCATCGAAAGTCATACCCCGACGGGCATCAATAGCCAACAAGGCAGACAGTCCGAACACACGCTTCTTTATCAGCGCCTCGTCAATGCTGCCGTCAGCCTTGGTGAAACAGACTTTCACGTCATTGCGCACTCGCTCCATCGCCTGCTCACGCTGCACATCAGATGCTATGTTGTCTATTTTGTTGAGCACGAAGAACACGTTGCCGGGATTACCTTTGAAATGTTCCTGGAAGTATTCGCGGTCAGCCTCCGCAAAACCACGTTCGCCACACAGATAGACGAAGCCTGCGCTTTGGCGGCAATGTCGAGGGCAAGCTCTGTTGCCACAGCCTTGTCCTCCAATCCCGGACTATCCACGATGCTCACACCGTCAGCCATCAGCGGCAACGAACAACGAACAATGGAATATGCCACATCCTTGAAACGTGCCACGCTGCCTGTCTGCGCAAACTCCTCATTGTCAGCATTCGTATATTGATACGTAGCGACAAATTCCTGTTTGCTGACATGTTCCACACGTCCTGCCGTTACATTCCCGTCTGCATTTACAGTGTCCTTGAAATGAATCTCCACGTCATCCTCATCGCAGCCATACTGGATGAAGGTGAGAATGGCTGTGCTTGGCAGTGCCGACTCGGGCAAGATGCGGCTTCCCAACAAGGCATTCACGAGGGTACTCTTGCCCGAAGTGAATGTACCCATGATAACCACCCGGAACAGACCATCGGTAATAGTCCGTACCTCCTCCAAACAGCGGTCACGTTGCAAGGTCAACCCAAGCCCCATTTCCATGCCGTTCAGACTCTGTCGCTCGCCAACCAATGCTGCTGTATGGTTAAGAGCTGATACCAATCTTGTATTCTTCCTATTCATATTAGTCGTATTTTGTTTATTTCCAGATTGAGGTGTCCGTAATAAGGCAAGCATTTGCGCAAGCAAACGACCAAGCTTCGAAGAAATCTTTGATGATTCTTTCCAGACTCTTACTGTTGAACTCATTTGACTCATTGATTTTATACCATGGTGAATACACATACGATAGCCCATCGTTCCACTCGCCGTTATAATCCTTGTGGAAGCTTCTTACGACATCCAACATTATGTCAAATTCGCTTTGTGACAATTCCCCTTGAAGTCCCATGACGGTTTGCAAGATGCAAAAAGCACCATCCTTTTCATCCATGTCGAGGAAATATTCCATCGAGTTGTATTTGACGATGTAAAGACCACAAGAGTCTTTCTTCATCTCTGCTCCAAGCTCAGAAAAAGCCTTCTTCAGTTTATATCGAACTGTCGTTTTACCCATAACGATTATGATTTATTTCAGACTGACCAATATCTCCAAGCCGTCTTCATGGATTTGTATGCCGTCAAGTTGTGCATATTCCATAATTTGCCGAATCTCTTTAACATGATCAGGGAAAAGATTGATTCTTTTGTCTTCGGGCTTGATTTCTATTCCGTGTGGCAGTTTGTTCTCAATGTGTTCCATAGCACCGGCAATCAACATTGCCATACCTGTCCCGCATTCGTATGACAAGCACACAACATCCTTGCGCATAGCTTCAATGTGGATTTGAAGCACCATAGGTGGAATGAAACGACCCAATTGGCAAGATACTTCGAGTGTCTTGTCATCAATACGTTTCAACTGTGGACGAATCATATAGTGCTTTTCCACATAGTTCGCCACTTCTTCATAATGCACTTTTATGTTCATATCTTCATTGTTTTATAGTTTTTCAAATGCAAATACTGTCATGCTCCGGGAGTTTGTAATCTCATCCGCCTCTTGAACACCCCAGTTAATCTCAACATCCTCTTCAGCAAGACGTGATAGACACTCGTTCATTCCTCCCAACTCGTCCATCATTAGAGGCTGGTCTTTTTTATAGGATATGATGATTATTACGCTTGAAAGCGTATTATTGATATTCTTCTTTATCTCATCAATGACCTTGACCGACATTTCAGATATGCCAAGCGGTTCGTCCACTTTTACTGCTACAGCAGGCTTGCTTTTCCACGCTTTCATTTCAAAATCGTTCCAGTCGAGCCTTATCATCCCGTCTCTCAAAGCTACCTCATATATATAGGTCTTTGCTATTTCCCATTCTCGTGTTATTACTTGTACCATATTATTCTATTTTTGAATGCAAAATTAATACTATTTGTAACCCATAAGTCTCAATATCACTGATTTACATGGTTTTATTCTTCTCCATCTATGTCTAATGATGAAATCTTCTGTAAAAGTTCATCATCACATATTGTCTTGTTGCCACATTGCACAATCACTCCCTCCCTGAATTTGTCTCCATTGACATATTCCTGCAACTCTTCGATAGTTTTGCAAGCGGTAAGGAAAATAGAAATGTCACGTGGCTTCTCATTGTTTCCTCTGTCTATCGTTATTGTGACAGCTAAGGAGAATAGGGACGGTTCCATATCCATCCGCATGATAATTATTCCCATTTTCCTAACCACCTGTTTCTCTGGCACAACGTTCATCGAAGCGTATGCCACTCCGTCAAATGGAAGCAGTTCCCTTACACATTTTAAAAACTCCTCGTCATGAATCACTTGATTGACGAAACCGGCAAATTTCTCAATGTTATCTGTGAGAAAAGCCTTAACCCTGTTAGTTGAAATAATTTCTTTATCCATATTGTTTATTTTACTTATAATAAAGATGTGGAAAGTGCTGGCGTTCTATCAATGTAGAATGCCAAGCACCTTTCTGTCATGCGTTGTTTTTCCACCATTCGCGGATAGCAGTATTGAACTTCTTGTTCAGGCGTGAATAACGGGTGTCCAACCATGCACGTGCTCTACCGCAACGTACTGCTACTTCTACGGGTGCGGTGTTTTCAATGAAGCGCAAACGCCATATCAGTTTGTCTTCGTCAGACCATTGAAGTTTTTCAGAGAAGCGGTAAAGGAAGTTCACGACCTTGTCATTGATTTCTTCCTTATCGAGATTGATACCGAAGACATCTGCCAAAGGACTGGCATCATTCTTTCTTTCCTGCCATTTCACAAACTCCTTGATAAACTCTTCCGATACCTCGACATTGCGCGGAGTCTTGTCCCTCAACACCAACTCCTCATAATAGCTGTCACCGCGGATCAGTTTGTCTTTCAAAGCCATTTCAGCCTTCTTGATTTCTGAGCGCAATGAATCTGCTTCCAGTTTAAATTCCTTTGCCATCTTCTTTTCGTTCTTGCGTTCAACGTAGGATGCCATCAGGAGATTCTTATACAGTCCCTCAGGCATAAGGTCTGTAATGATGAGTTCCCACACATCAGGCGAGATGGAGGTGCCGAGCAAGCGTGTATTCCCCGATGTACGCTCACGGCTCACATTGATGACCTTCATGTCTTCCAGCACTCTCATGACTTCATGGCGTGAAACTTGTTCAAGCCAGCAGAAGAAGCTGCTCTTTTTTGCATAGTTATCCAATACGCTCCATGTGCCGTTATCCCATAAATGAGTATAGACAATATTGCCGAACTCCTCAACACTCACTTCATAGTGATATGTCTGCTTGATCTGTGCGATAATCTTGGAACGGAAACGGCTGATGTTACATTCGTTGTTATTCTTTCCATAGAAAAACTTCTGGGCGAACAGTTGGTCTCCAGACTTCAAACGGCTGATAATACGTTCTGCCTCCGTCGCATTAGCATAGTTCCATACCACCTCGCGTGTTACAACACCATAGTACTTACGTTCCTCTTTTTCATCAGAGAAAGTCAGCTTATCTTCCTCTATACGAGCAAGAACCATCTCCGATAGTTGCTCATCTGTCACATCGAGCGACTTCTTACGGTCTTCAATCTCCATACGGACAACGACAAGCAGGCTCATGATAAAATCCTTGACAACTTGTCCGATACCAGGAGTCTTTACTCCGTTGCCTGTTGCGCCTTTGAGGGCTGCGCTACCTGTTGTTTCATTCTTCTTCATATCTGTCAAATCTTTAAGTTTATGCATACGAAAACCGACCTCTGCAATGTTAAATTTCATTGCAAAGGTCGGCAGATTTTGACAGAATGAAGGTGCTTTGTAATGTGCCCCTTATATCAAATTATTCCCCACTGAAAATCAGGTTGTTATCATAATATGTTAATCGTATTTAACACTAAATCATTGTCATTATCTCATCGGGCAGTTTGATGTGGTCTGGCAAGACTGCAAGATGCGATGCTATATCACGGAGAAGGAATGGTTCTGCAGGTTCTTGCATCCTCTCGCAGGTGCCTCCGATGTCGTCACGGATGCTTTTCAGCACGGTGTACAACCCCTTTTGCTGCACTTCGTTATTGGCGTTATAGTTCTTCATCATGTCAATAAAGAATTGCTCACCATTTATTCCATATACGATATTGTACAGTTTGCCAAACAACTCTTTATATTGTATCAGATTCAGCGTGTCAACCTTGTCGCCATTCTTCTTCCTGTCCAACAGATATATCAGGTAGAGGATGCAACCGTTCTTCCTGCTGAAGTGAACTTGCAACGCCTCTTCATCTCTAACAAGAAAGAGACGATAATATCCATCGTTCTTTCTGTTTACGTCTATTTTTTTTACTTTTCGTACTTCTAAATCCATGGTAGATACCTCTGCCATTCGTCGCGGGTTGATGTAGTTGTTAATCTTCTCCTGCAACTTGGGTGATTGTTTGAGGAAGAGCATACGCAAAGTGACAGGGTCAATGATACTGATGACGAAGTCAAGCTCTGCCGCAACCTTAGGGTCATGGGTCTTGTGGTATATCTTCAGGTTGTCCAAGAAACGGGAATACATCTCCATCCTTTGTTGGTGGGTAATAACACCTTTTACCTCCAACCGTTCCTTCAGAGCGGCAGTTGATGCCGCCATACCAAAGGATGGTTGCATCGCATTGTCTGCCAATCCTGCAAGATACTTGTATTGGAATGCCTCGTCATTAATGGCATTCTTAGCAAGTTCTATGAACTCGTCCGTATTGTCTTTCGCAAAAGACTTTATGGCTTCTCCAATGTCATGTTTGGTGATACGTTCTGCAGCATACATCATCATGAGAAGGTCACTAAGCAGGTTTTCTTCGCTTGTCTTGGCAACGATGAAATTCTTCCCACTATCCGCATGATTCTTTAATTGTATCACGAAATTATCGCCATACTGCTCAATGCGCTCCTTGATCTTGGGATGGTTCTTCAGTTCTACATGCTGTATTACCTCCAAGTCATAGTCGTTGAAATATACCTTGTTCTGTTCCTGTATTTTGGCATTATACTCTTCCATCAACGACACAGCCTTTTTCGCAAATGAGGATTCCTCGTCTGCTATCAGGTATATACAATTGTCGAGGAACTGCCCGACCGAACAGTTTTCCTTGATGAGCTTGCCAATACAAGGCTCATCCATGGGGGATTTATCAATTATTCTCATTGTCTTTATCTTTATCTTTTTGTTTTCTATGTTTCATTACTGCTTGCTTAATCAAGTTGCTATCTGGCAGGTCTTCAATCCTGACAGGCTGCGGTGGGGGAGGTGAAGGTAATTCAAGTTCGTATGCCATCTTTCGATAGTCGCTTTCTAACGTGTCGTAGTGGGTATAAACGAAAAACGGCATGTATCTTATCACGATGTCCATAATCGTGTTGCCATCCACTCTCATCCGTTCCAGATTTTGACGGCCACATTCTACAATTTCCTTCCTCAACTTGCCATCGGGATGTGTTAGGCTGTATTTCTGTCTTGACAATGCGTATTTGAATTTGCCTGTTGTCAATAGATGTCTTGCCGCATATAATCCGGCTGTCATGTCCGCTGCAAGTTCCTGAATCCATCGTTCGCTGCAGAACAGAGAAAAGCGGTAATGAAAGAGCATTTGGTGTGCCATCTCATGAACGAAACACAAGGTGAAGGCATCATTGTTGTTGATACCTGTCTTTTTCAGCATTTCCATATTATAAGACAACTCGCATTTGTCGGCATTGTTACCCAACAGCACCTCAGCAAACGTCTCGCACTTACTGCTTATCTCTGGTGTCGGCATATTGAAGAACTCAGCCACGTTAGCCACAATAGCAACTATATCCTCTTCAGTGACATCCTCTCTGTCCTTGAAAAGGGCTTCAAATAGATTGCATTCATGACGACGCTGGAATTTCCACCATTCAGCCATATGTTCATAAACCTCTTGTGTTACCATACAATGTTGCTAAAACCTATAATACTTTCGCTGCTGATTCTGTATTTCATAGAGATTCCGGTTTCTGAATGCCATAAACTCATTAACCAAATTTTGAATGGTCAATGGTATTCCTCGACGATGCATTTCAGGTGCCACATAACGGCCATGTCTGATAAACATGGCTCTGAGAGTCCCTTCTGGATGGCTTGGGCTGCCGTTGGTCAGCAGCAATCCCATAGCCACTTTCTCTATGGAAGACATATTCCATAATCCTGCTCTGCATCCCATAAAGAAGTCTGGACATAGTTCAGATTCCCATTGTCCGTTAGCAACGCCTGGGAATTGGGTGTTTTGTAGGACACGATGGCCGCATTCGTGAGTCATTACCAGTGAGAAGGCCTCCTTGGTAGTGACATTCATATTGATGAGCTGCTGCATATTGAAACACAGCACGTCATCGTAATAGCTCCCCCTGTCCCAATTCATAAACATGGTCTGCCCGTTTTGGGCATTTGTGAGATCTTGTATCATCCTCGGCATCGGAATGTTGAAGAAATCACAAGCTGACTTGATAGCATCGTTGATGTCAGCATCACTCAACCCGAATCGGTTGAAACGTTGCTGGCATCGCTTCAAGAAGTCATCCATTGAGGGCCTCTGGAGAAACTTGAAAAATGTATTTACTATATATCCTCCCGCTATATTTTATGATATGACTTGAATTGCCAACATAATTCTTGTAAAGAAAAGCATGCATATTTAGCGCTATTTTGAATTAGCCGACTCCTTAATGCTATAGTATTGTAGGCAAGTCTAATTCAATACATAATCTATTCAGTGCGTGACGGGGGTCTTTAAATTCATGTAGTGTTTCGGCAAGCATACATTCTTCTTCCGTACCTTCCTTCAGCCATTGTTCCAGTATTCCGTCACGTATAACAACAAGGAAATCTTCATACAACTGTCCTTTCTCTTTCACGGCAAGACGCAATAAAGATTTAAAATCCACGATTGACAAGCAATACATATCGTTTATATATAGCGGGGTTTTCATTATTATAATATTTTTGATGCATTTTTAAAGTGGTGAATTCTTTGTATTGTCCTTATACGTTCTATACTCGTAGTTTGCCCCTCTGCCCCTTTTTGCAGTGCCATTGCAGACTGGCTCATTGCTGTAATTACGCATTGGAAATCATTTTCTGTCACTGCGACTAAACCATCTGTTCTGTCACCAAAGCATTTTAAGTAATCAATGAATTTGTTTTCGATAACGGTATTTACAACACATTCTATTTCGGCCCCAGAAAAACCAACTGAAAATTCGTCCTTTTCAAGTCCGTTCATCATTTTTGCTATACCTTTAATGTCGTTCAAAATCTTACTGAAGTCGTAAATTGAGGATACTCCGTTTTCTTTTTTTGTAAAATGCTCTATCTTTTTCCTCAAAATCTGCTCACATTCCTTTTGTTTCGGGAAGTCTACAAAATAGACCTCGTCGAAACGTCCCTTCCTCATAAATTCAGAACGCATAACATCGTTTGCCGTAGCAACAATGTAAACGGGCGTTGTCCTCTCCTGCATCCACGTCAAGAAAGTTCCCATAAGCCTGACAACGAGACTGTCTTCTTGTCCGCCTTTACTCTGACTGCCAGCAAAAGCCTTCTCAAGTTCGTCAATCCAAAGTACACAAGGATTTGTCGCTTCTATTATGGCAAGGGCTTTTCTCAGATTTTCCTCACTTTGTCCAACATACTGCCCCATAAGCCGCCCAATATCCAACCGCAACAAAGGAAAGGAAAACTTGTTGGCAATAGCCTTTGCTATCATGCTTTTTCCACATCCAGGCATACCGAGTATCAAGATTCCTTTTGGCAATTTGACACGTGCATTACCACTTTGAGAAAACTCTATGTTCTGAAAGATACAGGCTTTCTTCTCAATATCAGCACGAAGAACGTCAAGACCGCCTACCATGTCAAAACTAATATCAGAGTCTATCACGTCAAGGATGCCTGTTTTTTTAACCATCTGCATCTTTTCATATTGTGTCAAATACAATACTTTTGCAGTTATGCAACCTCCTGTTTTTACGAGAACGCTGTCTATAATTGTCTCTATCTGATAATAATCAAGTCCTTTCAAGGAACGAACAATCTTTTGTAACAATACACTTGGATTGTCAACGCTCTTTGACACAGGTATTCCTTCTAACGCATTTCCAATAGTATCCCCGTTAGGAAGGGGTATCTCTATTGTTCTTAAAATTGGCAAGGCTGTAGTGGGAAGAAGTGATACAGGTGTGGCATCTACAATAATTACAGTTGCCTGTTTTAAGTCATCCTGAAAGTTTTCATATTTAGCTGCGAAGCGTGTTAGTGCCGCCAATATGTCATATTCTTCAAGTTTTTTTGCCACACCTTTAATCAAAAAGATTTTTTTTCTACTCAATATAGTCCCTTCTGCTATCTGACGGACCAGTTCTATCAAGCCCATTGAATCATCGCCGCCGTTACCAAGAAACTCAATCTCCTTCTCTTGTGAAATGTCATATTCGCAAACATTCTCTGGTGTTATATCAAACAAAGCATGGGTCGTGTCGGCCGGGAAAAGTATTTCGCACAGCGCTTGGTCAACATAGGCATAGTGATAGTGAGGTATATATATAATAGGTGAACTGAGCAGAGCGGTTGTCATCTCGGTCTTGAACCGACTATCAATAATTATTTTCATAAAAATTATTTCTTATTTATTTGAACAATCGTCTGAAAAAAGACTTGACTTTTTCTTTTGCCTTATCTACCTTTTCCATCGCTCTCTCTGCCACACTTCTTGCAGCAGCTACAACAGGTTCGGCAAGCTGGCGTGCCGTCTCAAATGTTCTAGTTAAAGTGTCTTGCACCTTCTGGACGGCTTTGCGACCTTTTTCCTTCAGCTGCCGCAGCCCGCGCCCGACGGTCTCTATAGCCTGAGTGGCAAGCTCCCTTGATTTTTTCCTAATTTTCTCCTTATATTTCTTTGGTATCAGTGCATAACCCAACATGGCTGCTCCAGCAGCAGCGGCGGCATAAGGGGCACCTGCCAGATATAGTCCTACGGTGAGTCCGGTCTTTACGGCTCTACGCCCATAACGTTTTTTTATGCGACGGGCAACAGACAATGTGTTTTGAACATAGTTATTCTCACATTCCTCCTGATATGTTCGGGCATCTATACGCTTGTCGTGATAGAGCGTGGTAAGTCGTGCCGCACGCAGTTCCTCTACAGCCTGCCTTGCCAGAAGTTTTGCACTACGCCTGGGTTTCCACTTACTACGTTTCACAGACAGGTAAACCGCAGCCTGTATGTCTTTTTCGAAACGGGCATCTGCTTCAGGGTCTTCATCAAGTCCGCGCAGCAGATATGCCTCAACCTCGGGGCTGTTTATTTGGGCATCTGTCAGCGGGCATCCTCCCATGCGGTTTGTTCTACGGAGTTGTTTTAAGCCCACAATTACAGCCACCTGTTGTTGGGTATGGCTGCTGTCACTTCTTCTGCTCATCTCTCGCCTCCTTTCCTTTATCTTCTCCAGTTGGTTCGGGTAAGTCAATTTCTTCGTTACGCCTCAGCTTATCTTCTGCCATAGTAAGGAATGATTCTGCCTGTCCGTAATCATCAATGCCATTGTCGTCAGCCTCTCTGGAAAACACTTCCGCATTGGTTGTTATGACTTTGTCCATTGTATTCCTGATATCATCAAGGTATTGTGCGCACTCTTCGTCTGTGGCATTAGGATTCTCTTCCTTATACATCTCGACAGCTCTTTTCTCAAAATAGTGGTATGCTTTCATTTTGGATGCCTTCAATCTCGCACGCTCCTCATAGTAGTTGTCAATATCTTCACACAAATCTTTTATGTCCTCACGCTCGTCATCGTCTTCGGCAAGCGACAAATACAAACTGTTGTCGTCTTTGCCTGAGACGGATGCTGTTTCCTGACGCATCTTAAAGAGTCGTTGCAGGTATTCTGCTATATTGTCTATAATGGTTTTAGGTATCATAGATGATAATTTTAAATAATTAAAGATTTTTCCCTATATGGGTATGCCTTTGAATCACGGAAAAGATAGCCAATCTTGTAGACAGAATGGATTTCTTCTCCCGGTTTCAAATCTTCTCCCAACAGATGCTGGTCAAGTTCCGGGTCAAATTGACCTTTTATGGGGCAACGTAAACAGGCTGCATAGCTCTCACCGTTCCTTGTTCTTGACAAATAACGGTTAATTGCCTGCATATGATTCTGTTTAAATTGATCTATTTTTGAAACAAGCAATGCAATTTTTGAACGGTCGTCTTCCGACACATTTGAAATATCAACATGCGGCTGCTTCATATTCTCACTTGTGAACCACAAGATATAAGGAATTATTAAAGAGTTATGCCGTCTTAAATCATAAATGTAGTTATTGATATTCACAAATGCTTGTACAGCATCATTGTATGCCACACAATCCATTTCTGTTGGTGACAACAAAACTTCTGTAATCGGTTCATTCGCATTAATTTGTTTAAAACTTTCTTTCAACTCAGAGGTTTGTCCATCAATAATCTCTTTCAATTGTGATGTCCGCCCATCTACAGCATTCTTCAACTCTGAGGCATGCACAGCAATGTTTTCTTTCAATCCATCGGACTGTCTTGCAATTAGTATATTCAAATTGGTAGTTAAACCATCAAAACTATCCTTTAACTCAGATACCGCCCTCGTAAAAAAAAGTTTTTGGTATTTTGAGTACAATAGAATTGCTAAAACAAAGAAAACGGCAAGAATTATCAGCACAGCTAATGAAAAACAGATATATATCCGTTTCATAGACAGCAGCGATTGAAATTGTCTGTTCTGCTCATTGGCAATCACCTTACCCAATTTCGAAGTCTCTTCAGATAAACTATTAACATCTACTCCAAGCTTGTCTATTCTCGTTAATATCACGCTATCTTGATACATAATGCGAGAGAGTGTGGTATCAGGCTTTACTCTGGAAATTGCCTTGTTATTACGTACTTTAGATACCTTTTGTTTGATTTTAGGAATACTGACTTCTGCAACCTTCGAAGTATCGACAGCCTCAGTCTGTGCCAAAGACACCGACTGAAGACTGTCTTGTGCCGTTGAAGCCAAAGACATCAACAGCAGAAGTAATATTATAGGAATTGTTTTCATATCAGGAATTTAACTTTACAGGAATATTTCCCTCGTCCAAAATGTCACCGGTAACTTCAGATGTTATAATATAATGGAAATTATTATTATTAGGAAATTCATTGAAATCGATTGTCAGCAAAAAGGATTGGATGTTTTTTGTTTTGAACGTTACCTCACCTATCTGTTGGCATTCAGGATTGTTGTGGGGATAAACGATATAGCCATCCTCTTTCCCGTAGAAATGGAAGGCGATTTTTTCCTGGTCATCTTTAACTGAGGAAAATGGCGCAGTATGCTCTTTTAAGTATTCCCCGCTGATACCGACAGGAACAGCCCGCTCAGTTTGATCAGCACCATTGTCGATATCTTTTTCGAGCAAATCCTCTAATTGTCCTAAAGTCATGTTGACCCCAAAGTCTCTGTACCTGTATTTCAAATCCTTAAGTGTCACGTTGCCCATATCATAGAAGATATTAAACGGTGCTTTTCTGTTGATTATCTTTCGGTTAAGCAGTATAACCAGTGCTCCGTCCATGATGCTTCCCGACACGCTTACAGGGTCTGCCCCAAGACTTGCTGATGTGAACTTCAGCCCAAGGTCGTTAACCTGTGAGTCTATCATGTTAAGGAGATCGTTCGAAAGCGAGAGTCCCCCTGCCTTAACAACCATACACAGTCTGGAATCAGAGGGTATTTTATCCATGTTAAGCTGAAGGAACTCACGTACTTTGCCGACAATTGCCTGGAATGTAGGCATGAAGACAGCCTTCTTCAATTCGGCCACATCAATCTCGTCAACGCCAATCATGATGCCCGTCAGCTTTTGAGCCACCTGATTATGCCCGGCGGTTTTGAGCCATTTCAAATAAGCCGACGGAAGCTGTATGTGCGTTGTCAACCCATGCTTGAAGTTAAGCCACGCATCTTCCATGTCTATAAAAGAGCCTAATTTACCGACAAAAGGGGCGAGCAGGCATTCTTTCAAGGAGTCATCGCTCAGACTGTCGTAGCAACATCCGCTATCACTCTGTTTCTCCTTGGACAGCAGACGAAGAAGATATGTCCAGTAGGCATCATCAATATTGTTGCCGCCTACGCCAATGCCGTCCGTTGAGGAAATAGCCTTCAACGGATACTCACAGGTGGCATCGTCAGACACCTCCTCCAGCAGCGTGATGTCGGTAGTTCCTCCGCCTATATCGGTCACCATGCTTACACGGCCCTTTTTCAGCGAGAAGCTGCCATTGCCTGTAGAGTGGACAAGGCCGGACAGAACAGGTCCTTCTGGTTCCGTCAACACCCTGATATGCTTGCCAAACACTTCCGAGGCGACGGCGGTCATTACCTTACGTTCTCTGTCGCCCCAGATTGTAGGAATGGTAAGTCCCCATTGAATTTCTTCTGCCGACACATCCCTCTGTCTGCGCCCTTTCTCAAAATCCAGGCACTCTATCTTCAAGATGCGCAGAAAAAGTCTCACAACATCTTGAATGAGGACAGTTTCACCGTTAACCATAAAATTCTCCTCACGATAAAGTCTCATTTTGAAGTATTTGAACCCAATCCATTTCTCTGCCTCAATAGTTTCTGCCAACGCCCTAATATGCTGTCTGCCCCATACTACATTGGGGCTTGCCGTATAAGGTAATGCCCGTGACCTGATTCTAAAATCAGAATCTGATATTTGGTCATAATTGTCACGTATCCGTTTCCAAAAAACTGGATGTACGAAAAACCAAGTGGCATCCTTTGCATAAGTCTGATTTCCCTGAATAAAGTTTGGAGTGCGATAACCGGAATAATTCTCTTCCAACTCTATTCTTGCACAACCAGAATTTGTACTGCCAAAATCAACGACTATAGATGAACAATAATTCATTTTGGATATAATTTGTTGCAAATGCGGTCAAGCGTTTTCTTTTAACGCTTTGACCGCATTCTTAATACGTTAGCACTACTTTCTCAATTCTGCAAACAACTCATCAGAACCTTTATCCAATAGCGTCAAGATTAAATCAAATTCGTCATTGGTTGTTTCGTCTGAAGGCTTGAACTCATAGCTGCACCAAATTACAGAGTCGTGAACGGTAAACTTCACAACAAACTTATCATCATTAAGTTTGTTGCAAGCCTCCAACATTTGGGTTCTACTATAACCGTCTGCTTTTAGCAAGAGTAAAACCTGTAAGTATGGCGAGTCGTTTTTAAACACAATATATGTGTTCCCCTCATACTTGAAAGAAAAATAATTTCCTTCATCACTTTTGCGAAATCCTTCTTCGTTAAGGAAACGCAACAAATACTCGTAACCTTTCATGTAATTTTGAATTTAATTATAATATTTTTATTAATGCTACTATATAACTGTTTTTGCTAAAACTAAGCACTTCTTGCACTGGCAAAGAGATACTGTTTTTTCTTTATCTATTTGTGAGTAAAGAGGTGACAACCCGAGATTTTCTATCATTTTTATGTTTTTTTTCATATATCCTTTGTTTCGGTAAGTTGGTATCATTACATAGAAAACAAATGGGTTCTCTTTCATATCATAGATTGAAATAAAACCGATGCCAACACAGTCTAACCGAATAATCCATAATTTGCCAGGACCTTTGAACATCACAATTTCCATATCATTTGCAAATTTATCGACATCAGTTGTTAATGAACAGTATCTCGGAATGATGACGAAGAATCTTTTTAACTATTGGATTCTCTGTCTCAGTTTTTGGCGCGGCAAACGTCTTAGAGATAAAATCATTTACGGAGACAAAGACTTCGGTACCCAAATGCTTATTGCGGTATTCAGGCATTAAGGCGAAAGTCAGGAAAGGACTCTCTTCAATATCATTTGCCATAATAAAACCTATTGGACTCTCATTAAAAATAATGATCCAAAGGAAGCCTATGTTTCGGGCGGAATTTCTCTCCATTGATTTGAGGAAATCATTGACTGCATCGATGTCTGTATTAAACCATTTAATGCCTTCGATGTAAGCTACGACTTCCTCATCGTTAAACAACCTAAGTAGCCACTCTGCATCATCGACAGTTGAGGGGCGCAATGTGCATCTCTGTGTTTTTAGTATAGGTTGTTCCATTAGGTTATATCAAGTCCGATTCGGCAAGTTCGCAAAAACAGCGGAACTTGATTTTTTGCATGACCTTTTGATTGTGGCAATATGTATCAATAAGCTCTTTTGAAATTTTGAGCACATCGGGACATAGGTCACATATACGAGCAATCTCGCACTTGGAGCAATTGTCATGAATAAACGCAGCTGTTGTTTCTGCTACTTCATTGACTTTTTTATAATCGATTCCGGATGTAACGGACCCCATTCTGATAGTATCAGCTATTCTTTCACATAGTCCGATGTTTCCAGAGGCATCGATATAAAGCTTTCGATTGTGGGGAACGCATGTCGGATATTCTACCTCTTGGTCAAGCTTAATAATCGGTCGCTCAACCCATTCTGCAAGCCACATTGTAAAAAAGTTCTTTATCACTCCATTGTCGGGATGGTCTTTATACCACTCTACGAGCCGCATATATTTGCTTAGTTCAGCAGCATCGACTTTTTGTGTGTTCTTATTATAAACTGTAGAAACCTCAGAAATGCGATACGGCATCTTTTCTTTTAGCATGGGATTCAATACCCATTGCTGTGCGATTATTGGGAATGATGATATATCTTGAACAGTCATCATTAGATGGACATTATTTCTCCAATAATTGACATATCGTTCTCTGATATACGTCAAATTTTTATATATTGTGAGAAAAGTCCGATTGCCATGGATATCTTTGCGGCAATTATCATGAAAATCGCCAGTACCATCTATCGAAACGAATATAGTAAAGTCGTGCCTAACAAGCCAGTCAACTAAATTCGGCTTGAGTATAAGTCCGTTTGTGGATACTTCAAAGCGCCAATCTTTATCAGTAGCAGTTGTTGCAGTATCAACAAATTCTCTTATCCATTCGAATTCGAGTAAACTTTCTCCTCCATAGAAATCAACCGTGATTTGTTCCTCAGAACTATTCTTGTTTATAAAATCAAGAATCAAAGGAATGTCAGCAGAGTCTAATTTTTGAACAGAATGTTTCCTGTGTTCCGGATATTTTCCGGAATAGCAGCAATAACTACATCTTAGGTTGCATTGTTCCGTCACACCTATAGAAAATGACGTAACATTTGACAGCTTTATTATCTTTTCAAGTGGCTTAAACTTCATTTTAATGGCATAAGTATTCTTGCAAACTCCATCAACAATTGAATTGTCTATAGGGTTGTACGAATACACATAACCATTTGATGTTCTAACCTGCATCATGATCGCATCAGATATTCACAGTTTAAATAATTCAATAACATCTCGTTTGAATGAATTGAAATCTTCTAATTTTAATTGGCTCCCTAATCCCTAATTCAGATTTTGGCTACTTACAAAATCGCTTACTATGCAAGTTATAGGTAATGCACAACCCTTGACAGGCGGACATTCCCATTGCCTTAATAGTTTTATTAGTAGAAATATCACCTATTCGATTTCGATTAAGTCGAGACATTATTCTTGTTGAACGAACAGAGACTGGGTTGTTATAAGTTGTAGTTTGCATCATATTGCATGGCTATTAATTATTTTTGTATAAGCACCACTTTTGTACCATTGGTATAGTTTGGCCGCACGTACAACCATCCATGGTGCACAAGCAGTATTTATCGAAAGATTTTGTATCAATCCTTCCACAAGATTCTGATTCTTTCGTTCGAATTCAACAGCCTGTTTAAGAATTGAATCAGTATTAATTTTGTTATAAAACTTCTTGGGTATTCCAGACATCTTTATCATTGTCTTTAATGCCACGTTTATATCCTGACACGCTAACAAACCTGCTCGGTCTGCTGTATAGTCAGAAGTCCTATACCATTGAAGCAACATCGGTCTCAATAATGACATCCAAATCTCTGCATTTGGAACCATCTTCATCAATGGAGTGTAAAGAGTTATCAAAACATTATGAAATGGTTTATGTCCTGCCATTATATGTCCGATTTCATGTCCGATTAAGAAACTTAGTTCTTCATCTTCAAGTAAATCTACAGCTCCGCTTAATGCGGTTATTTTGGGAGATTTTGCACCTTCTGTCCCCATTGAGATGTCGTAGGCCCATGTCATTGAGAAGTCGGGAATCATATCCCTATCCAATGTCTGAACTACGGAATACAGGATGTTGTATAATTCAGGATAACCGTCTTCGGTTATATTGATTCCATCTCCAAACATCTCAATTGAAGTAAATTTCTCACGGAGATTTGATATTGTATCCGCAATAAATTTCTTGACACCCGGAATAGTTTCTAGGCGTTTCAGTCCCTTGAGATCGTCAGGATGGTAAAATACCTGAGGTGTAAGTCCCTTTAATATTACGCTCATATTAATGTTTTATAGGAAGGCCACAATAGTCACAAACAGTGGCATTTTTTGAAATGTAGCCGCCACATGAATGTCGGACACCTGCATACTCGGAGAGAATCTTTTCATACTCACCCGACTCAACCCATTTAAGAAGCTCTCCGGCACGATATACCGTCCACGGATGAGTGCTTGAGATGATTGATAGAGTCCTAATTGCCGAATCCGCAACAGAACTGAATCTCGTTTCAAACTCCTCTGCTTGTTTGAGGAATGCTTCTTTATCAAGTTTTTCAAAATATTTCTGAGGGGCACCAGCCATTTTGATTATCGCTTCAATTGCTGCATCCTTGTCTTGACATGTGAGAAGTCCTGCACGATCGGCAGTAAACTCTGACATTCTCTGCCAATATAAGAGTGAATAATGTATTGGCGTCAACAAAGTTTCTCCAAGAGGAATCATACCTATAACGCTGGAAAACAGCTGCGCCATTAAATGGTATAACACGTGTCCACTCTTGATATGCCCCAACTCATGCCCAACGACATAGTTGAGTTGAGAATCAGTCAGGAGATCGACCGCACCGGAGTTCAAAACAAGCATGGTTTTATCCTTATTGCCTGTTGTATACCCATTGACTGCATACCCCCATTCGGTATATATTTCAGGGAAGTCTTCCACACCAAGAACAGCAGCATCTTCCTTAATCTGCTTGTACAGTTCCGGACAAGATTCACGGGTGACATGAAAGTTACTGCCTTGCATGGCTACTAAGTTCCATTTAACCGCTGCCCAGTTCAAAATAAAGTTGGTGACAGTATCAAAACCGGGCAAATTCCTTAACGTGTTAAGAGCCGCCTTGTCAAAGGGATGCTCATACGTTTGAGAATCTAAATTAATGAGATGTACTCTTTCCATAATTTTGTTTGATATTAAATTTAAAATATTAGAGCGCCCAAAATGAAACCTACTATCAGCATTAGAGCTGAAATCATAAAATTTTTCTTATTCCATAATTGAGCAAATGATTCTTTATTCGAAACGTTAACGGGTAAAGTATTTTGCAAAACCACACTCTCTTTGATTGTTTTCAGAATCGTTTTTGTGTTGTCTTCATTCGCACAAAACAATTTATCCAATACATTTTGCAAATTTTCAATATCTTTTTTGATTGCAAGAAATGATAAAGCATCACAAATAATACGTGAGCTCGATTCTATTGTATGTTTAAGTTCTGAAATATCTTCATTTCTCAAATTCTCATCACATACTCTCAGTTCCACCTCCGTTTCTTGATTTGATTGAGAAGTTTCCTCCTTTACGAATGAGGCCACATCATTTTCAGTAATCATCGAAGAATTAACCTTATCTACTATAGGACCGACATCATTGCTGCTATTTCCCTCATCATTTATCTTATCTTCATTTGCAGGTTGTTCTTCTATTATGACGGGTTCATTATGATAAGCAATAGCTCCATAGAATATCCCAGCAGAATCAATCATAGCATTAACCATATAATCTTCAATGCCCTGCTCCGATAAGGCGGTGGAATATTGCTTGCGAGAACCAATAATCATGTAATCTATAGATTCATTTTTATGAACCAATTTACATGAAGTTGCTTCACAATCAGAAGCAAACAATATAGTTAGCTTGGACAAGTCAAACTTTACACCATTTATAAACGGTTCATATGAAATAGCATCTGCAATCATACTCTTAATCTGACTTTCATTCGTCAAGTAGTGAAGCGCTAATGTATCCAATTTGTTGATGCTTTCGTCGCCATCGGCAAGGAACAAAAAATTAAATGGGATATCTCGACCTTCCTCGTCTTTAGAATTATTCGAAATATCTCGTATGCAAAAGCATGTGCGCCCATCCCTTAACGTCCGATATATAGCATTATATCCTCCATGCGAGAACATTAGATTGCATTCGGATGGGAATCCGATATTATCGATCTTTGATATTAATTTAACATGCTGAACACTTTCCGCTCTTTTAATCTTTTCTGCCATTCCTGGTTTGTCGCTCTTCTTCCAAACATTTAAGAGGGGAATGAAATAACTTGCATCGGCTTGATCTACATCTGAGCCAATAAATAAATCTTTATAGCCTCCACAAGAGTAATAAGTATAGTATCGTATCATGCGTTAACTTTTGAAAGAACAAGTTTTAAGTATTGTAATTCCTTCGCCTGAATGCTTTATTAGATTCTTTTCTTCAAGCTTCTTCAGGGCTGACTGCATTTGTTCAATAGATATTTCTCCGAACATATCACATAATTTTTTCCACAGGCCTAAAGTCCCAACGTTGAGGAAAAAATTTGCCGCTCTTCTTATGCCTCGCAATATGGGATTCTGCTGTTCTTCTTGTTTGATTCTTGCATCAACAACCTTCGCCAGCATAAACTCTAAAATATGAAGTGCAAGTTGCTCACAATTATGCGGTTTGTATTCTTTTGATTCGATTCTGAACCACGAATTGGGACGAACAATGTCGGTATCTGGGATTAAAACAGCTTCCAAATCCTCTTGAACCTTAACAAGAGAACCTCTGTCTTTTATTTCTCCATTGGCAAGTCTGATTTTCCCGTCTTTTAATTGTCCGCATTTTGAGGTACATGTTTTGTTGAAGAATAATAATATTTTTTTTGTCCATTCGCATATCTGGGCTTCAAGATGTTCCTCGAAGACTGCTGAGCCAACGGTCTGAATTGGTAAAATCTCTATTTGGACACTTTTATATTTCCTAAGTGCTTTAATAGTTGTATTATAATCTTCCAATACTGCCGTTACGACATTGTCTAATTTGTTGTGTTTTGCCCAATATTCACATTTGATTGGTGTGAATATTACAAGTTTTGCATCGTTGCCATCACTGTCGTTTATTTGCGTAAGGAAGGTGTGTATGGATAGGGTGCAGTTGTATTCCTTATTTATGACAGAATCGATGAGCTCTGATTCCTCGTTTCTTGACTCCATCATAAATGGAGTGTCAATTGCCACAACGAATACATCATACGACTGCACTAATTTGATTATCTCATCTTGATGAACATTGCCGCCTTCAAAGAACTCTCCATTTAGATCTGTAAATGTTATATTCATCGAATCATTTGTACCGACAAGAGTTAATTCAAGATGATAATCCCATTTCTTGTTTGTTTTGCCTGAATTGACTAATATTGTCCTCCCAACATTTTCTCTGAGCATGGCTTTTACCTCTTGCAGTTTTGAGCTAATGGAAGCTTGTTTTTCACCATCAACTTTTGCAAGAGTAGTTGTATCGTTAGCCGTAATAATGTCTTTTTCGGCTCCTGATAAAAATGCATCCATAATGGCCGCAAGAGCGGAACTTTTGCCCACTCGCTGACCACCCATCATAAGCACTTTCAATCCTGACATTTTGGTTTATTTAATAAGATGAATATTGATATAAGTTCTTTATTCCTTCTTTGTTGTCTTTTATCAAATTTGCCCGAGAAAGTCTTCCAAGTAAATTCTCTATATCATTGAGTGAGATGTTTCCGAAGAAAGTAGGTCTACGCTCTATGATAAAACTTGAATATTCAGACTTCTTTTTTTGGTACATGAACCTGATTATATGAAGCAATATTTGCTCGCAGTTGTGGGGAGAAAATACCGCTTTGGGTTCATTTCTCAGATGAAACCATGCTTTCGGACGATTGAAGCATTTACCGTCATCACATAAACGAAATACACTACATGGGTCGTTATTTATAATCTCATCCTCTGTGATTTTACGGACTTTCCCATCTGAGAGCAAGACTATCCTATCACTTAATTTTGCACAGATAATTTGGCTTTGAGTCTTTTGGTTAAAGAGGACATACGGATCTTTAAGCTCTGAAAATAAAATGTCTCCAGCTGTTTCTACAGGAATGATGCTCAACTCATTTTTATAAGACGACCGAAAATCTCGGATTATTGGATGGTACATCTCTTCAACCTTTTCTGAGACATTATCTATTTTGCCTTCCTTAACCCATTTTTCACATTTAACTGGAACAAACAATATTTGTTTAGCCTTCTTGGTCTCATGACAATCCACCTGCATGAGCAGAGTAAGGATGGTATCTATTGCATTTGCAGCTTCCGCTATTTCTTTGCTTCCAACCATCAAATAAGGCGTGTCAACAACAACGACAATTATATCGCTCTCATTTACAAATGAGATTATCTCCATAAGGTGAATCTTCTCATTCTGCAAGAAAGACCCCGGCACATCAAGGAACTCGATTTCCATTCGCTTGTCGGTTCCGGGGATTTGCAACTGGAGAACATATTTCGAGAAAATATGTCCTGGTCTCTTCTCAGCAAGGAATGTGTTGTTTTTTCCCTTGCTGATAAAATACTCAAGTTCCAATCTTTTCCCAGTGAGAGAATATTCCCACTCTCCGTCTTTGGCTTCAAGCGGTGTCTTGTCGCAGGCGTTGAGGTACTCACTCGTCATCCCATGTGTCATGGAGTGGAAAAGACTTGCAAGTAATGATGTCTTACCACATAAAAGACCTCCCAACAACAATACTTTCAGATGCGCCATATATCACTGTCTTCCACAAAAATATCCTATCAAAAATCCGAGGATTACAGCACCTCCAACAATACACTGGATTCGTCTGTCTGCAAAAATTGAATTTCTTATGCCTTTGATATTCTTTAAGACTGCAATTAGTTTCTTTTGATTGTCAAGAGGTAAAATCCGTCCTATCGAAACAGACTGAACAGAAATACCCTTAAGCCGTTGTTCAGTCAGTGCATAATCTTTCGATATACCTTCAGGTAATACCAGTAATGACACAGCACCCCGTTTTGCCTGAACGGTCTTAAGCCCATCTATTGTGAGAATGCTGTTATTCCCTTCATTGGCAATTCTTGTCACGATGACATTCATGGATGATAGTTTGAAAACTACTCCATTTTTTTCTGCATCATAGTAAAACAAATCAGTTAATTCTTTGCTAAATGTTTCCAAATGTGAGCAGGCGTAAGCCGTCACTTTTTCTAGCGTGATTGCATCATCCTCTGTTGTGCCAACAATTACCATTAGGAAAGGTATATTCCTTCCGGATTCATCTTTTGAAGAGCTCTCTATATCTCGAATGGCAAAGATGCTTTCTCCATTCGAAGTCAGTTTATTTATAACTTTGTATCCTCCATGAGAGAACATCAGCGTAGCTTCTTCCGGAAGACCAAAGTTATCTTTGCTACTCAAAATTTGAATTTTGGATAAATTCTCATTAAGTTTAACTTTAGCTTCAGCCTCAGGATCACCTGATGCTGCTTTTTTCTTCCATATTGAGAGTAATGGCAGATAATGTGTCTCAGTTGCCTTCATTGAAGAATCGCCAAGAAACATGTCTTTGTAACCACCTACATTATAGTATGAATAGTATTTTAGCATATTATATAATTTTAAATTATCGCTTTAATTACATAGATTGCTAGAAACATTTCTTTATAACCTTGATTCCTTCTCCACTATCTTTTATAAGATTGGCCTGAGACAAGTTATCCAAAGCTTTCTGCATATCCTTGGATGAAATGCCACCAAAGAAACTTACCAGATCACCTATAATTCCGCCCCAAGACTCTGCCTTCTTTTTATTGAACATGAATCGGATTATATGAAGGGGTAACTGTTCGCAGTTATTGGGTGAATATGCAGCTTTAGGTTCATTGCGAAGATGGAACCATGCATTTGGGCGCACGATATCCGATACATCTTCTCCGAATTTGAATACTCCTTCGGGGTCATCATTCAGAATCTCAACATCCATAATCTTCCTATTCTTTCCATCAGGAAGCAACACAAGTCGATCGCTGATTTTGGCGCATCTGACTTGACTATTGTTTTGAGTGTTGAAGAGAATATATGGTTCTTTTAGCTCTGCAAAAATGATATCGCCAGCAGTCTCAATAGGGATGATGCTTATCTCAGTCTTGTTAGATGCTCTAAGGTCTCTAATAGTTGCATCATATTTCTCTTCTATGGCTTTGACTACATCTTCGACTTTGCCTTCTTTAACCCACTTTTCACATTTAATAGGAACAAACAAGACCTGCTTTGCTTTGCGACCATTTTGGCTATCTATCTGCATAAGAAAAGTATGGATAGAGTCAATGACATTAGCCGCTTCTGCCTCCACCTTACTTCCAGCCATTAAATATGGAGTGTCAACTATAACAACGAAGACATCACATTCCCTCACGAAAGATACAGTTTCGTTGTGATGTTTTCCTCCTGCATCGAAGAACTCACCAGCAGAGTCAAGGAACTCAACCTCCATTCGCTTGTCGGTTCCGGGGATTTGCAACTGGAGAACATATTTCCAGTAATTCATTGTTGGACCTTTATCGGCAAGGAATGTATTATTCTTTCCCTTGCTGATAAAATGCTCAAGTTCCAACCTTTTCCCGGTGAGAGAATCCTGTTTCTCACCATCCTTTTCCTCAAGCACAGTTTTATCACAAACGGTAAGAAACTCATTCGTTTTACCGTGTATCATTTGATCAAAGAGGCTTGCGAGTGCGGATGTTTTTCCGCAACGTCGTCCACCCATCATTAAAACCTTTAAATTTGCCATATTGTTAATGTCTAGCAGTATTATGAAGCTGCCTTTTCTTTATTTGATGTTTAAGATTGAATTGTTGTTTAAAATTCGATAACCAAAGTTATCAACTTTTATCTTGCTTGATAAAATCTTGATCTCATGTAAGAACTCGTCATCGTCTTTAAGGAATTGAGTTAGCGAGCCTTTAAGTTTGTCAAGGAATCCTTTGGGTTGAGCCTTACTCCATTCATAGTAGTTAGCCACATAAGTTAAGAGATAATATAGTGGTTGCACACAGAACATTGGCTGATATTCCGGATTATTTCCATAGAATCGATAGGAGGAAAGTTTGGAAAGAGTACTCATGGAGTTGTTATTGTCGATAAAACGGTCGAACTCAACACCTCCCAGCGTTTGAATTGGAGTCACGGCGCATGCAATATTATTCCCCTTACAGAACTCAATGAGGCTAAAATATACTTCTGCAATTCTATCCGTTACCTCTTCAATTTTTCCATCATGGAAATATCGCTCACATTTAAGAGGAACAATAAGTATGAACTTATTCTTAACTGATTTAGCATGATTCGTGAAGAATGAGATAACATGATTGACCTCATTTTTTTCCTCATTATACTTGCCATTTTCTTCCATTAGATAAGGAGTATCAACAGCAATCATGACGATGTGGGATTCCTCAATGAAGTTACTGACTTCCTCGGGTTTTGAGTCAAGATACTCACCGGGGAAATCCTTGATGCTGATATTTATTGATTTTGAACGGTCTTTCAGACCCATATCAAAATCAAAGGATGTCTCGGTGTTGCTCGCTTCAATCGCACCAGTGTTAGGTTTGTCTGCAAATTCTTTCCTTTTATCAATAACGTCCTGGAGCTTTGCTTTTTTCAGAGTCAGTTTATTTGCACATGACTCTTGCGGGATAAAGCTCAATTGTGTACCTGCTACTTCTTGACGGCTATCGCTGAATATCGATGCCATAATAGAAGTCTTTCCAACTGCTCGAGGACCAAGCATCGTAGCTTTAATTGTTGGCACTGTCACCACAGCTTTGCCAACAGCATCTTTTAATTTATCAAATATTCCCATATTATTTGAGCCTGAAATTATCGCCAGTAACTACGGACTGAAGAGCCTTAACTCTTTCAGTCCAATCACCAAAGGCCTTTTCCATTTTTCCCGCAGCATTAATCTCTGCCGACCATATCAGCCCCATGTTGTTGCGGTAGAAGCGACGGAAATCCTCCCGTCCATCTTCATCGGTCATTACTTTCACATGGAATTTATGTACCCTGCTATAGAACGAATGGCTGGGAATAAGTGTGAAGCTACAGATCCAATCGCGCAATCGCTTTTGAATAGGGGTGAGACGGTTGCATAGTTCCTGCCATACATCTGAGGCTTTTTGTTCAAAATCCTCAGTGAACTCGCCCTGATATTTGATAAACTCTGAATGGGTTTTGTCAAGTACGTAAAGGCTTTTGGTTACATTGTACTCAACAAGACCTTCGATGTTTATCTGGTAATCCAATATAAAGCGTAGAGCCTTATATAGACATGGATATTTCTCTTCCATGATATAATTGTCAATTATGTCTTTCAGCCATTCAACAGTTGGGCTGTCGTGGGGAGTAGGCAGGTTTTTCATCAAACCTTCATTATAAAGAATCTGAATCAGATCAGCTTTGACTTTCTCCTGCAGGGGATGTAGAACATCTTCATTCACATCCTCAAAGGCTGTGAATATGTCATTTCGCATCTGTTCCACGTATTCCTCGAACATTTGATTCTGAGTCACTAATGCACCTGTTTCGAAACGTTCTAGGATTACATCCTCATCTGGAATGTAAACGTCTATCTCGTTTATGATATTGGAATATGCTTCCTCCAACTGAGAACACTCTGTATCCCTCTTTGTTGCATAGCCTTTTTGGTCAATCTGATTCATTGCATAGCCAAAAGACTTTAATAACTCTTTATAGAGTTTTTCATCAAAGAGAGACATCGCATCGGCACTCAATCCTGCTCCGGCAGAAGTTACTGAATTTGCTGCTTTGACAAGTTTCAGACACTCGTTGTATGCATCCTTGCAAAGATTGTCTGTCTTGTCAATCAAGTTCTGGTCAAGTTCGTCAAGGTTTTCTGCTATCAACGACAGAAGCGGAGATACAAGTTCGTCACGGACATCTTCAAAAATAGTTCCATCAATAGCTTTCGTCCAGGCAACCGGCTTGGGAGTTTTTCCATTGATAATGCTCTTCGCAGTATTCAGGACAGTTTCTGCACTGGCGGCATTCTTGTAAAATCCGTTGGTAATCTTATTGAGAACATAGACAACCCATTTTTCGGGTTCTCGGTCGGACAAATTGCTGATGAGATTATCAAGGAGATCTGCTTGTTCCTGTGGGTAGTTGGGAGTAACATCTGGACGGTACATATCTATTGCCGCATCGCAATCTTCGCGTAGGACACGATACATCTCGGCTTCAATGGCCTCCGAGTCAGCAGAACTACCGATTCCAATAGTGTCAACAAGTTCAAGCTTCTTTGTGGTCTCAATTTCGAAAGAAGTGTAGATATTCACATTCTTTACAGCCACATACTTGAAATAGTCCAACTGGTAAACAATCGTTCCATCGTCCTTTCTAACTTCATGTGAGCCTAGAACTTCATGATCAAACTCTTCGTATTGTGCAACGTGCTGAGCAATTTCGTCTTCATCATAATAGTTCCGTGTACCCACGCCAATCAAGTGGGAGTATTTGCCGTAATTTTCTACTACTGCTGTCTTGAACTTTAGATACTCAGCAATGACTTTCGTGGACTGATTCCCCGGAAGATTTTCCGGGAGTTGTAAGCTTTCGATTTGCTCTAAGCGTCCAACTTTTTTGCCGCAATTTGGAAAGAATTTGTTGAGCTTTTCGTTAACCATTTCAAGGAAGGTTGGAGTATCATAATACTCAGCGACTACCTTTACTCTTACATCATTTCCACTTTCATCCTTTACGTTCTGGACGTTGTGGATTACTGAAACCGCTCCTGTACAGCTATTGCCACTGTATGCCGGAATCACTTTGTCATTTAGACCGGTTATAGTTTTTATAAAAGTACTCTTGCCTTGACGTTCACGTCCTATAAACGCAATTCTGATAGCCTCACGCTCGAATCGCTTCCTAAGGAGTTCAAGTGCATTAATCAACTCGTTCACCTTGATTTTTGCGTTCGCACATGAAACATCTTCGAATTGAGAAAGAGCATCAGGGTCTGCAACAAGCATATTGAAATACTCGCCGCTCTTTTCCTCAACCTGTTTCTTGATATCGGTAACAAGAGCATCAAGTTCCGTTATACGTTCTTTCACACTCGCCAGATTTGCGATGCGAGCCTCAATCATCTGAAGCCTACCGCGCCCAGCGTACAATCCTCGTCCAAGCCGTTTGTCGAGAATTTCTTCAATTTGTTGAGTTATTGTTGCCATAAATTATCTGATAATTAAAAAAATCACCTTTCACGCTATATACTTTTAACAATTCTCAAATTATTCCTCGTTAAATTCTTTTCGCCACTTAACAAATGTATATAAATCGCTATTTCTTCCTGCTTCTCCATTTAAAGCACTCAGTCTGTATTGTAGATTCTCTTCCAAAGTTTTATACATCATATCAGAAAAAAGGAACGGACGCTTCTTCGTGGAAAAAGAGGATTCTCCATTAGAATCATTACATAAAGATTCGACTATCAACTTCTTCACTATATTCTCAGTAGAGGGTTTTGAATTATATACGTTGAGGAGAAAGGCTATATGATATACTTGACAAATTTCTTCATACCCTCTTGATACTTCTGCCACAGACTCCCATATCGTTTCAAGCGGATTCTTGAAACTAAGCAAACCAATCACAGCCTTTCCTATATTTTTTGCCCCATTACCCCATGAACCGCTTTCTAAAGACGCAAGATGGTCTGTTACACATGAGGTTGCCATTAGATTCACGCGAGATTCCTCCAAAAGTGTAGAAGAATTACTATTAACTCTATTTGTTTGTTCACAAATTAGAGTTGCCAAGCATTTTCGAGCTTTTTGACCTTTAAGTCCAATAGATACATTGTCAATAAGAGAAAGTAGTCCAGCTCCAGCAGCTTTACTAACGAATGAAGAAAGAATCGCTTGAGCAAGATTAAAGTTACTTAACCTTGAATTTGGAACTTCGACGCCAATAGACTTCAATAGAGACTTGGATGTAGACTGATTATATACACTTAGTGGATAATTGTTAAAATCAAGTTTCATAACTGTTTTGTATATAGATTTCCATATAATAGACTTTAAAATCTCACAGAAAACATACATGGAACTATCGCTATTGTATGTTTCTAAAGAAGACGTGCGTCAGTGTACATCGTACATTAGACACGCAACAAATTTAATTTTGAATTACGAACTCACGTTAATATATTATGCAATAAAATGTTTTCCACATTTATTACATTTGTATATCATTTTATGGGTTGCCAAAAACGTAGTTACTAATGCAGTTGCTCTGAGCATATTCATGACTCCAAGTCCTAACACAGGAGCTAATTCTAAGAGCATTTTTACAGTTGGGGCTCCTTTAATATGAACTTGATTGCCATCACCACAATACGGACATTTCATATCTATAATACTTTTGAATTACAAATAAACTCAAGACTTATTCAAAACCATCTTCTATCAATTGATTGTGAAAACACCGTCATGTTCTATAAATCATCCCATATTCCTTGCATTTTTTTTGCAAGTTTTGCTACAACTTTGCGTTGATCTTTTGGTAAATCACAATACGCGATGCATATTTTGGCGTACAATGCTCTCGCAGCTCCTGCGCTAGCGATAACGAGCCCCCCTGGCCCAAAAATTGCAGATACAACCACCGCACCTACATAGGCTACTGCACCAAGCCCTAGCACCTCTCCAATTATAGCTAATGCAGCTTTTGCATCTCGTTTTGTAAAAGCTTCATCTGCTAGTTTGCTAATATCATCTTCTAATTGTGACATAATCTCTTCTTATTTATGTTTAATAATTTCTTCAATAATTTCACCAGCTTTATGTATAATATGTGGTGCTTCTTCTTTCGCTACTTCTATAGCCTTTTCTGCTATATCACCTGCTGTTTCGGAGGCTACTTCAATTACCTTTCCTCCAAATTCAATAATATCATCTAGTTCGAACATAGTTTACATTTTTTAGTTGTCTTCTAAAATATTACACAGTATAAGCAAATAATGGTTTTTATCTTTTCTTTTTAAGATTCTCAACAATCTCGCCAACAGCTTTTGCGATATGAGCCTGATTATGTGGTTTGCTAAGTTCTTGACTTATAAACTGTCCTGCTTGAGATGCTAACTGTCCAATTTGAGCACCTAATTGCGATAATAATGGTCCCATAATTACGTTAAATTATTATGTTTATACTTCCCATCACCAATCCCAACAAAGCACCAAGCCATACAATGGCTTTGAGTTCTTTGTCCATCACTTGGAAAATGAGCTTTTCGGTCTCGTTCACATCCATTTCGTTGATGCGTTCTCGAACAATCTTACATATATCGATCGATTCGAGAATCTTTGGAAGATGTTCATTGATAACGGTGCGGTAGATGGATTCAACCGTATTGACAGCTTGCTTCAGTTGATCATCATGACCTTTGAGCATTTGGCACACAGATTTGTTTAAGAAACCTTCTACTTCCCCTCCAACCATATTCGAGACAATCTCTTCGCCATTGTTCTTTAACATGGTGTTGATATTATTGGCGAGGAAATGCTCGGCAGGCTCACGAAGCATACCCAAGAACCTTGCTACGATGTTACCTCCAAAGAGTCCAGCAGCCATACCACCTAAACCTCTCATGGCACCACCGATTCCAGCAAGAAGTTCTTGCGCTCCATCAATACTTAACTTTTCTGCAACATGGTCAATTGCAATGTGAGCAACTTTTTCGCCGACAGATGTGTCTGACAGTTTCGTATATGTTTGTTTTGTGATACTCTCATTCACATTCTGTGATATAGTAGCAATTTCGTCATCTGACAAATAATGACCAAGGAATACTTTTACATTCTCTGTGTTATGTTTCTGAGTTTCAATAAACTCTTCAACAGCAGACCGAACCTTTCCAACCATATCGTCAGACAGGAGATAGCGTTCAAGAACATCTTTGTTCATGAGATTTTCACTGATTACTCCACCAATAGCGTCTGCTATGCGTCCTTTTTCTTTTGGTATAATGCCAGGCGTAAAGGGAATGTGTACTCCCATAATGTATTTCGCCTTATGTGGGCGAAACAGCATTCTAATGGCTATGTCATTGGTTATATAACCAATAACACCTCCCAACAATGGTGCTATAATATATGATGCTTCAATGTTCATACCTTGTTTGGTTTATTTTATATACATAGAGTGGGCATATCTGTAATATCTCTCAATTTTGCAAAAAAAATAACACGAACTATATTAGTAATAAGAATACTTAAATACCTTACAAATATGCTAAGTTGTATTTTTAGACTCGCAACCTTTAAATAATCTCCTCTAAAAACGCACTCGGAACGTAAGCAGAAGCTATGGTTAATAATCCCTCAATGATGATGGCCACTCTTTGCTGCCCATGATAACGTGCAACTTTACCAATCACTCCCTTAAATACACCGTCAACGACACGCACAGTCTGCCCTGTCTGAAATTTCTGTATCTCAGGTGGAACTATGATGACATCATCAGCTTCAGAAGCACAAATAATCTTCAGACCCTCTATCTGGTAATCTGGTACGATGAGAGGTTCTTTGATAAGTCGTGCTCCTTCGTGAGTGTGACGATAATAAAAACGGAGATGGGGGAGGTTTACGTTGTCGTAAACAAATGACTTAATCTCTTCTTCGGTTCCGCGTGCAAAGAAAATGTTGGGAAGACGAGATTCTTCAATGGTTTTTCGCTTGCCGCCAACTTCCTTGACGGTCTTGACTGTTGGATAGTATGCCTCTGCATGCTTTCCAACCAAATAATCGTATGCCTTCTTTTCGCGTCCGTATGTGACACGGAGAGCATACCAATGGGGAACGTCCTTCGGCTTCCGCTTAATGGTTTTAAGAGGGGGGTAAGCCGTCAGTTGAGATGTTGGCTCTTCCTCCTTCGCACCTCGGAATAGACAAAGCAGACTTCGCCTCTCCACTCGGTTTGTCGTCAGTTCCCGACAGGGCATTTCTGGTGGACACCCCTGTTTGTGAGTTCTCCGCCAAAACTGGCTCTTGAACTTCGGGGAGGGCATCGGGGTAAGCCCGGTGCGGGGAGGGATTTCACCGCCTCCATGGGTGTTATCATCTATTGATGCGTTATCAGCGATTTTCATATCGGTGACCTTACTTTGCTCTAGACAGAACTCCGTTAAGGACATAAAAAGAGCGTGAGATCGTCCTGTTGTCCGTCCCACGGTCTGAGGCTCTAGCAATTGCCTATTTTGGTTGAACAGACAACGTCAGAGCCCACGCCGATATGAATAATCGCTCCATTGCATAAAGTAGGCGATACCTCAGCAAAACGCTCATGCCAGCTTGGCGGTTCCGCTTTCGGTTTGCGCTACTTTTGGGAGACCTATATAAACAATTTTATTGCGCCCGAAAAGGTACAATTCGTGCTTACAAGGTCTCCGCAGGAGTGATATAATCACACCCGGGACATCTACCGTTGCTACGTTCAAGACCAAACATTTCTGTGACTTGCTAGATTACAGACCGTCTCAAACACAGCGTCAAGTAAACGCCTTCATTATGTCTGGACTATCTTTCCCACCCAATGCCCGCTTTGTACTGCTTTGTCATTATGTGACTCCGCCATACTCAGCACGGCGTAGGCTGCCTCGCTAATGCCATGAAAGAACACGTCTAACTGCGACAGATAGAGCGAAAGGCTAATAGTCCAAGTGCAAAGGTACGCATAATTTTTGAATTAGATGATAACAACTGAAAAGAAATTTTTGTATAAACCTTAAAATTAACAAGAATTAACTATAAAAATTACCGTATCCCGAATTTTTGTATAAGAAAAGATGCTTAATAACATCAAAATTGAGCCGCTTAATCCTTCAAATAGCCACATTGTCCACAAAATAACACTTATAATGCCATCACAAAGTATGTGCACATAAATGGCAAGGTATGTGCACATCTAAGCCCAAGTATCTACACATGCAGACACGTGCCACTCTAATCAATATAAATAAAGGAGGATAAGGAACTATGGAGAGAAGAGCAAATTATACTCTACCAATCGTCTTCTTCGGATAGAAGGTATGGCTTTCCCTTTCCACTTGCAAAACTTCAAATAGAGAGGCAGAATTTGCCTTTCACCTTTCTCCAAACGGATGAGCAAGGTTGACTTTGGATATCTCGTATTGCCCAACAACTTTGCAGGACCTATTTGGTATGAAAGAGCTGCGAGAAGATAGGCATCCTTACCATATCGCGAATATAGACGATAGTGTTGTATAAGGTCACTTCTTAACAGGGAATCCGCCTGTCGGCGAGTCAGTGAATTGGGGAAATGTTCTCCTTGTTGAATCTTGTGACCATATCCAACATGCCCAGGCGTTTTGCTTTGCGTATGCCATCCCTCAAAGTATTTTGTCGAGGTGACAAGACGTTCAAAAAGTACCCTGTCTGGTTGCTGACCGTGACAGGGTACAGGGCAAGTGGATAATATACTCAACAGAATTATTGTGATGAGTCGTATCATGCTGTTGTTCTTATGTTCATTCTCTTGGTTTTGTTGAAAACTACATTGACTTGAATAATTGTATCTCCTTGATCATGGCTTTCACGTCCTCTCCAACCTGAACGAAATTCTTGTAGAGGATGCGCTCACGCTCTTCCTTACTCTTGAACTTATAGAACTTAGGGAGAGGGACATACTCTGATTCCTCCTTCTTGATTTCCGCCATGTCAAAGTCGGTCTTGCAGTAGAACTTGGAGGTCTTGAACTCTTCGCTCTCTTGTATGTTCATCGAGCCGTTCATACCAGTCTTTGTGGCTACGAAGTCACGGGCGGTCTGTCCGCATATCCATCCTGTGGGCATATCGGAGATTTTGCTTGCTGGCACAAGACTATCCATATTCTCATTGAGGTTGATGGAGGTCTTGTCTCGGTCGATGGTCACTCCTTTTTTGAGCTGCACCACCTTGCCGAAGATGTCACTCGATAGCCATTCGAGGGTTTCCTTGGCACGAGCCGAACCGCTCACCACATTGCCCACGGTGGTGATGATTTTCTGCATTCCCACCTTGCCATAGTCGGCTTCCAACTGCGGCAGTTCCTGAAAGCCCAAGGCTACGCTGACCTTATTGCTTCGGGCTGTACCAATCAGTCGGTCTATCTTATGGAAATACAAGGTCGGCAACTCATCAACGATGATGCTAACTGGCACATTCTTGCCTTGTCCTGTATTCACTCTCGTTACAAGGCGGTTGAGAATCAAGGCATTCAGTGCACCAATGATGCTCTCCATCTCGGGGTCATTGGCAATGAGCAGATAACTCGGATTCTTCGGGTCACTGACCTTCAGGTCGAAGTCATCGCCATCCTTGTGGAATATCCAATAACTCTCCTTGGTGGCAAGACGGGAGGTATAGACACGCAGCGTGCCTATCATTCCTTCAAGTTGCTCCATCGCCTTGTTGGCAAAAGCGGTCTGGAACGGACCCAACAAAGGGGCTACCTCGTTGTCGGTCTGCAACACCTCGAAGATGGTCTGATAACTCTCATTGAGGAATGACAGGATATGAGGCATATCAGAGTACTTGCCCAACCAATAGGCAGGCTGGACCTCCATGCCTGAATGGTCAAACACCCTTCCTGTGGGTATCAGCCGCTTGGTTTTCGGGTCTTCACGTCGCTCGGCTATCAGCATCTTTCCATCCTTGTCGTAGGGTTCTTTGCCATAGTTGCAGAAGAAATAGATGCAGGCGGCGAGGAAGTTGACGGCAGAGGTCTGGAAGAACTGGTCGCTGCCACCGCCACCTTCCTTCTTTCCCTTTTGCAGGGATTCAAGCAGGGTCTCGGCGGTCTCGCTCGCTGCGGCAAGGTTGTTGATGTACTTCAACTGGATGGGGTTCACACGGCGAGAATACTCCACATCCACAAAGTTGATGATGTTGAACTTCATACCGTTGGGCATCTTACTATCCTTGGCTTTCTTGTTCTTCAGGTAGTGATAATAGAGTTTGGTGGCGAGGGTAGGAAACTTGTAGTCATACACCACCATTGCAAAGCCCTTCTCGCTATGCTGACGGATAAATGGCTCAATAATCGAAAAGGTCTTACCCGAACCAGGAGTACCCACAACCCATGTGCCACGGAACGGATTGACGATGTTCACCCATCCCTTGCGGAACTTGCCCTTGTAGTAGTAACGCATCGGTATGTTTACGCTATATTTGTTCTCCTGCAACTCCCTGCATTGTTCAAAGCTCTCATTCTCGAAGTTGAAGCGGTCTTTCAGCAGTCCTTCCTTCAGGAACTTGGAGATATTGTCGAGGGCGATATGCACCAGTACCACACCGACGATGGAAGTGAGCATATAGAGCCAAGTATTCAAACGGAGGGTATAGAGACGTGGCATTATTGAATGACCGAACAGCCATACGGACAGCATAATCAGCAGCACGCCCGACAGCAGCGGATAGAGCACCTGCCTCCGAGCGTCAAACTCCAGATGCTTCTTGTTGCGCGTTCCCACACAGGTGATACATATCAGCAGGAACGTAGCCACCTTGCTATATACGAGGTTGCCGTCATGGTAAATCATCCACCGCTTGATGCGAGTGTGGATGTCCGTCACCACGCCGCCCAAGAAGTCCAACTGCTCCGGCTCCAGTGCGTAGGCGAAGAACTCCATCAGGATGGAGACGTAAATCACCGCCCTGAATATCTTGTAAAAACCCTGTAACTCTTTGCTTTCTTCCATTTACTTTACGATGATAGTTGGTGGTATTCGACAAAAGGATGAAGGATGCCACGGTGGACACCCTCCAATCCTCTTATGAGTTTATTCGTAGCCGTTGATGGTCTTCTCAGACTCTACTGTCCACGGAGAGATAGTTGCAGATATGACCTCCAAGGTATTACGCACTGGCTTCAGTGAATAGCTATAGGAATGGCCCGCTTTCCATGTGTCGGAAGTATAAAACCAAAATTGTTCTCCGTTATCAAGGTCCAATGTCATGTCCGGCATAACCTGTGCAGGAACGTAAAGCGTGTATTCCAAGTGGTCGCTTTTTTCTTCACCGAAATAATAGGTGGTGACAGGTACGTCACTGCATTCCACCTTACCACTCTTAATATTGAATGTGCCACTATCAAAGAACTCGATGAAGGTCAAAATCGAACCTGCAAATTGATTAGTGGTAAATCCATTTTCAGGCGATGTATATACTTTCAGTATCACACGCACCATCTGATGGGTGAAGTTCAGCGTAAGGCTCGGATTGGCGTATGATGCCGTTCCAGTAGCAAATAGGAAATCATTGACCTTCTGCTCACTTTGTACAGCTGCCTCCGGCACTTGAAACTCTATGAGGTCGTTGGTAGTATTTGCCGTATAGGGATAGTAGGCACTGAAGGTGTGGGTGTCTGTGTCCGTGAAAAATACCTTGCTGGCTGACACAAACTGATTCGTGCTGCCGTTTCGGGTGAACTTCATGTTGTTGATCATCCCTGTGGAAGAGATGCCAATCATATCATTGAGTTCCCACTGATTGTCCACGGCTCGTGTGGAAATGGCTGGTTGGAGCATCTCCAGATTGGTGAACACCTGAAGCTGCTTGGTCGATGTGCTGTCAGTCACGACCACCGAACCGCCGCCACCAGGCAGGTAAATCTCATTAACGATGTCTTGGTCACAGGACGTGAGGAGCACGGCTCCAAGTCCCAACATTAGAAACAAATTCTTTTTCATGCTTTTTCTTTTTTAATTGTTGTACTTTGGTGATGATACGGGTGATACTCGATGTCTGTATATGGGCTAATCCATAATCGTAATAATGGGTCTCGCCTTATGCGGCTGCCACTTGGGAGTCTCCTGTATGGCACCGCTGCCAAGTGAGTAAAGCCATGCCTTGGCGGTCGCCTGTCCTTCTACTTCCGTTGAAGTCCAATACCAACAGTCATCATCCTCATCGGGGATGGGCGTGCCGCCGCATTTCAAGATGTAGGGGTTGATGATGTCCTTGGCATGATAGAGCAGACGCATCTGCGCCACACTGGGGATATAGGCACTCTGTCCATAACGCCACAGGTCGAAGACACGCTCAGCCAAAGGCGACTTCACATCGGTTGTGCCATAAAGGGCAAAGGTGTTGGCATTGCCATCGTAGGCGGTGAGGTCACAGGATGTGTCCTGCTCTACACCGATGCTGTCGGCAAAGGCTTCGGGAGCGATGTCCCACAGATAGACGGCATATCCGTTGCCTTCCATTTCTTCCTTCTGGTTGATGTTGAACACCACGGCGATGGCTTGCTTGCCAGACTGCTCATAGGTTTCGTAGGGCATCACCTTGCCGTCTGTGGTCAAGATATGGGTAACCTTCATGGCGGTATCGGGAAAGTCCTGATGCTCGTCACAGGCAGTGAGCAACACCGTTGCCGCAACTGCCATAAATGAGATTATCTTCTTCATACGCATCGTCATTTTACAGGAAGTTTCACACCCAGAACAATACCCGTTCTGAACAGGTCTTCACCCTTGATCATCACATCTGTTTTCACCTGCCAGAAGAGCTTCCAGCCGTGTCTGAGTGTATAGTTATGCTCATATCCGAGGTGGATGCCACCCAAGAATCTATCGGTATCGCTACCTGCTGATGCTCCTATACGCATATTACCATGGTGGTTGCGTCCTCTCGCCACACAGGGCTTATAGGCAAAGCCGAAACCATAACTGCGGTAGTTGTTCCAGAAACTCTCAGGACACACATGACCGCACGAGGCACACTCATCCCACTTGATGTAGCCGTTGGCAAAATACTCCCACGCATTGTGGTACTTCGTCTCGTGCTCATATGAGAGCGTCACGTCCAGTCCACGCTCATACAGACATCCGAAACCCAACGATATGCGGTCGCTGTTCTGCTGCGCCATTGCAGGCTTCATGCTTGCCATAAAACAGATGACAACGAGTAAAGTATGCGCAAGCCTATTATTGATGTTGAATTTTTCCCTATTCATTATAAATTGTAAATTATAAATTGAAACATCACTCTTCCTCCAACAGTATATGGTTGAACGAATCGGCAGAAAGCACATCCTCATAGTCGATGCTGAGCGAGATGGTGCGTCCGCTTATCTGCTTCTCCGACAGCTCGATGGTCAGCACCTTGTCGTTAGGGAAGGTCATCTTCTTCACCACAATCACGTTGCGATAGCCATACTTGAAGGTCTTCGCATCGTCCAACACAAGGGCTGGAGTCAGTTCTACTATCTGCGCATTGGTTGCCTTGCTCTGCTTCTTGTCCGACAGCTTGATGCGCATCTCGTCAATGTCGAAGCGGATGTTGGTCTTGTTCTCCACGGAGAAGTCGATGAAGAAATATTCGCCCACGCTGTAGATATTGTTCAGACGCATCACCATGCGGTGCATCTTCGTCGCCACATTGCGATACTTGGCAGCCGATGACCATATCTGACGCGCATAGTTGGTCATGTCGGCAGTGGAGAGGCTCACAGCCGGGTTATTGTAGGCATTGCGCTCCGAGCATTCTATCTCTTTGTCGGTCACAGCCTCCTGCATCCTCGTGGTGTAGAGCAAGGCATACTGCGTGCGGTAGCGTTCCGTCACGATGGTCACTATCGCTAATACCTCGCCGTCGGCATACACGTTGTCCTTGGGTTTCAGGCGAATGGTGTTGTTGATGGGTTGGTCGCCCACCACCTTGTCGGTGGATATATCGACAAAGCGGATGGGTTCGGAGGCGGTGATGACGGTAGTCACTTGGTCATTGACCGTCAACTGCTCCATCTCCATGTAGGTAGTCTGCGCCTTAGCTGAAAGCACGCTCAGCGACAACAATGCACAGACATTAATCTTCTGAATGATATTCATAATTGTTGATATTATTGATGTTTATACTTGATGAGCCACCGTTCCCGACAATTCTGTTGTCGGGCAGTGTCTATTTCTTCTTCTCCTTTCCATTGACAAGGTAAACAAACGTCCCATACTTCAGCTTCACTTTATTCTTCTTGATAGCCTTGCTGATGGCGTTGCTCGTCTTCTGGTAGGCATTGGTCACGGCTTGCATTCCCCACTGAGAAAAGCTGTTGTTCGTGCTGGTCTGGTCGATGTTCATGTTGCCCTGCATCGCACCGCTCGCCACATCCTTGGTGGTCTCACGGAACTGGCTGCCGGGGACATACAGCCCCTCTAATCCGTCCGTATCATAGAGCGATAGCGACACCTTTATCAGCTCGTCATCCACCAGGATGGAGTTGATGCTGCCCTTCACTCTCTGCGAACCGAAACCGCTCATCGTGGCATAGAGGTACGACCCTTTTTTTACCATCGTCTCGCCAATCTCGATGTCGTCAAGCAGTCTCAACCTCACTCTCGACCCGTCCGTGGCTTTCACGTCCTCGTCGATGATGGCCTTGATGAGCTTCGGCTCGTGCTCGTTCTGCGTCAGGGTGTTGAAATAGTCCGAAGTCACCTTCACCTTCTTCACCACCTCCTGTGCCTTGTCCTCCTCGTCTAATGCCTTCACCGCCTTGCTGTCCTCGGCAATCTGACCTTTCACCTCAATCTGCTCCTTGGGAGGCCCAGCCTGTGTGGTATCCTGGGCCACGGGGGCAACTGCCGCCTGTCCTCTCAGCCTCGCTTCGGCGAGTGCCTTGTTGAGTGCTTCGAGTGCTTCCGCTTCTCGCGCCTTGGCATCGGCCACTTCGGCTGCATCGTCCTTCTCTCCTGCCTGACGGACGAGTTCCGCAAGGTCTTCTTCTGTGTACTTGGATTCATACGCTTCTTTCTCTTCTTCGTTGTCACGCTCAATGTTATCAACAGCCGAATAGTCTGCTATGCGACCATACGACTTCGCCATGTTCTCATACTTGCCACCGATGCAGTCACCATTCTTAATCTGCGCTCCGGGCAGGTTGGGGTTCAGAAACTCGGTGGTCTGCAGGTTCTTGTCCTGCGTTTCCGCCACCTCCGTATTGAACATGTCAAAGACAAAATAGCCTGTGGCAATCAACGGGATGTACACGATGGCTGGCAGCATGTACTTCGGCTGACGGAAGTTTATCTTATCTGTTATTCTCATCGCTGTCTGATTTTGATGTTACTGACTTGTTTTGCTCTTCCTTGTTTGCCCGATGCGTCACGGGAGGAGTGATGCAATGGGCGGCATCCATCATCTGCTTCATGCGCCCTTCCTGCCGCTCGATGGCACTCTTCGCCTCCGTCCGATGATTGTAATACCGCACCATTCTGTAGATATTGATGCCGAAGCATGTGGCGACAAAGCCGAAGACGATGACAAGAAACAGCGTCTTGTGGGCATTGGCGAAGCCTTGCACCCTGGCCGCCGCTCGGTCTATCCTCGTTGTCTTGGCGAACTTGCGCCCTGCCGCCACCTCCTTCTCATACCTCTCCCTGTACTTGGGGTCGTTCTTGTCGGGCATATCCTCGCCCACAAGCATCCGTCTGATTCCTTTTACACTCATACCGCTGCGATATTAGAAATTTGACTTCGACTTCTGCTCAATATCCTTGTTGAGCAGCGTCCTCCAGTTCGTGATAAGCAGTCCGTGAGGATTATTCTCCGTCCTCGGCACACGCTTCACCTGTCCCGCCGTCACCAGTTCACGCATCAGGATGTTGCTCCTCCGCTCAATCCTCTGCCTACCGTAGTAGGTGAACTCCATCTTCTCCTTGTTGAACTTGATGCTGTCGCAAAAGATGCTGAACACGGCACTCGTACCCATGATATTGTTGTAAAAGCCCTTTTCCTTCAGCGTATTGTACTGCGCCAAACCAGTTTCATCGACCAAATACATCGCCTTCTCCATCGAATAGCGGATGTACTTGTCATCGGGAGCAAGCGTAAAGAAGTAATGGTGGAACATCTCGATATGGCTCTTTGCCTCCACATCCAGCGTTTCCTCCATCGTGGTGCGGTTCACCAGTATGGGCACGTTGCCGTCCAATACATACACCTTTTGCTGCGCGTCCGTCACCATGCAGCGCGCCGTCCAGATGCTCGACACCGAGATGATGATGCAGCCCATGAGGAACGCAGAGCAGATGATGCCCACCAGCTTGATTTTGTTTTCTAAGTTCTTGATTACCATACGTTACTGCTTGTTTGAGGTCTGATTTCTCTTCATTCTCACATATTCACGGTGCAGGATGGTGTATATGTCCTTCTCAACTTCTTCCACCAGTTTGGCGTAATACTTGATGCAAGCCTCTACGTAGATGCCTTCGTATTTCAGTTGGATCCACACCCACCAGATGTCACGTTCACGTCTCCGTCGATTTCTGTAGATTTTGGCACGATGCAAGCGATAACTCAGGTAATCTACCATAGGCACTACATACTCGTCGTTATCCTCAAAGCCTTCTGCCATCTCCTCATACTGTGGGTCGATGTAGTTGTTTTCGGAATTGAAAAACTCTTCCTTTGCACGCTTGTTGGCAAACGCCATGAATTTCTCATCTTTGAGCCAACGCTCAATTTCATTTTTTGCTTTCATTTTTCTTGATGGTTACTTTTATTTGTTTCAATAGGAGGTGCGGTGACTCACCGCACACTCACATGTTATCTCATCACGGTCGCCATGGTTCCCGTAGCCGTCATCTTGGCTTGTTGTGCCACGCCCTCGCCGAAGTTTCGGGTTGAGAAGGCGGTGTCTCCCTCTGGAATCATCCATGCCGCAAGGTCGGGTACGAGGTTCAGACATTTCAACGCCACGATGCTCGCCGCCATCAGATAGCCTGCCGAGAAGAACGAGTTTTGCAGATAAGCTGCCATCGTCTGCTCACTGGCGGTGATGGCCGTCAGGTTCTCTACCTGTATGCAAAGCACGATGTCAAAAAGCAGCAACACGTAGAAGCCAACGAAGTATAGGCTTATTACAAAGAAAGAATAAGCGCATAAAAAGAAATAAAATCGGTAGAATATATTGTATATTAGCTATTTAATTATCTTTTCCGATTCTGTCCAAGAAAGTATATCAAGTAATGGTTTTAACGATATTTTGTTGTATTTTTGTTGCGTAATACAGAAAATTTTGGTAATTTTGCAGCGTAAAAACAGGGGTAAATCTGCCTGTGAAAAGAAAAAATATAAGGAAAGGAAAACATCATGGCACGACCGAAGAAAGTACAAAAGGTGAAAGAACCTGTCCGCATCCGTCAGCGAAAGTTGGCTAACGGAAACATGAGCCTGTATCTCGATGTCTATGTAAAGGGGGTACGCAAGGTGGAGTCTCTCGGATTGTACCTTGTGCCCGAAACGACACCGATAGACCGCCAGCAGAACAACCATGCAAGGCAGGTTGCCGAGAAAATCAAAGCCGAGCGCATCCTTGCACTGCAGAACCACGGTGTGCGCCAGTGGGACAAGGTGAAACGGTCGTGTATAACGCTTGTGGATTTCCTTAAGGAGTATGAGCAGGAGAAATTCGGTTTCTCTACATCCACCCTCAAAGGCAGACGTGACCTGCGGCTGAAAATCGAAACGTATCTAAAAGAAGCCAACTGCCCGGATATTGTCTTGGCAAACGTGGATGTGGATTTCTGCCGTGGTTTCATCGACTTTCTGCGCTATGCGAAGAACGGGGTGCGCAAGGATGGCAGTGTCATCAGCAACGGTGCGGCGCATCATCATCAGGCAGTCCTGAACGGTGCGCTGAACAAAGCCGTGCGTGACGGCATCCTGTCAGCAAATCCGTTGAAGTCCATCAGTGCAAAGGAGAAGTATCAGCCAACCGAAAGCATGAGGGAATACCTCACATTGGAGGAAATGAAAGCAGCGATGGCTGCGCCCTGCCCCCATGAGGATGTTAAACGTGCGTTCCTGTTCTCCTGTTTCACCGGGCTTCGCCTTAGCGATGTGCGGTCGTTGACATGGGGAAAGATTGTCAAAGCCCCCGATGGAAAGACCTTATATATAAGGATAAAGATGCAGAAGACCCAAAAGCTGATAAACGTGCCGTTATCAAAAGAGGCTGTCGATTGCCTGAACCCCAAAGAGAATCCCGAAGAACCGATTTTCACATTGCCGACGGGGACTTCTAACATTGAGCGGAACATAGAGAAATGGATGCAGAACGCACAGATAGACAAGCATATAACCTATCATTGCAGCCGACATACCGCAGCTACCATGCTGCTCACACTCGGTGCGGACATATACACCACATCGAAGCTGCTCGGTCATGCCAATGTGAACACGACCGCCATCTATGCAAAGATTGTGGACCAAAAGAAAGTGGAAACGGTCAATCTTGTGGATGACTTCTTTTCAAAGCAACCACAAACGGAGGGAAACAGATGAAAATAACGATAAGGACACGGATATTGAAAACGGGAAGCCGATCCATATACCTTGATTTCTATGAAAAGGGGAAAAGATGGATCGAGTACCTGAACCTGTTTCTTGTGCCGGACGACGCACCCGATGCAAGGCGACTCAATGAAGCGGCTATGGCAAAGGCGAATGAGATAAAGTCAAAGCGGATGCTCGGTATTGACGAGGACGAAACGGAGGCAGACAACGACAATACAAAGCAACTGCCCAAACGGATTTTTGCGGATTGGCTTGACTGCCATATCGAAGGAATTAGACGCAATCCGTCCTATTCTCCGGCAACGTACCGCAACTACCGTTCTTGTGTCAATATAATAAAGGAGTATCTGAAACACCGCCGCAGACCCCGCTTCCTGATGTCTAAAATCGACAAGAAGTTTATTGTCGGATTGCTTGACTTCATGAAGAACACCTACCGGAATACCAAATCGCCCGACAATCCCAAAGAATTGTCACTCCACACGCTGCATTTGCACCAGAGTACACTTGTGCGTATGCTCAATGCTGCGGTAAAAGAGGGAGTGATGGATAAAAATCCTTTCTATGCTTTGGGCAGACACGAGCGGATATCCAAACAACAGTCAGAAAGGGAGTATCTCACGAGGGAGGAACTTCTTGCGCTAATCGAGGCTCCGACAACCAACGAGACAACCAAACGGGCATTCCTGTTCTGCTGCTTTACCGGACTGCGGTATAGCGATGTTTCCGTACTGACATGGCGAAATATAAAACAGGTCAATGGAGGACTGGTTATTTCAATTCAAGCCATGCAAAAGACAGGGAAACAGGTAACGATACCATTGAACCAGTCTGCGTTGAAATGGCTGCCGGATAGAAACGGCTGCAAGCCGGGACAAAAAGTCTTTGATATGACCTGCCTTAGTGCCTGCGACAGATGTCTTAAAAAGATGGCTGTTGCCGCAGGGATAGAAAAGAATGTGAGTTTCCACACCAGCCGCCATTCGATGGCTACGCTGTCACTGGCTGCCGGGGGCGACCTTTACACAGTGGGGAAACTGCTCGGTCATACAAGCATCAACTCCACGCAGGTCTATGCCGATGTGGTAATGGGAACCAAGATTGAAGCGGTAAACCGGATTACCAATTTCTTTTCAAGGCAAAGTACGGAAATTTGATGCGGATAGACAAACAAGCATAACAAGATGCTTGACAGGACTTTGAATGGCGGTATTAACCAATATGTGATATAATCTGATTCGAGTCTTGTTATATCGACGAAAAGAAGCGACTCAAATTCATGCAACTGTATGTAGGGTATGAAGGCGTCAAATCCCATATCTTTAGCAAATTCAGTCTCAATGAATGATATGCGCTCCCGTATGTCTGAGTAATGGGATGATTTCTTGAAACAGGGGAAATCATCAGGGAGGGCATAGAAGTCGAACATCGTTGTGAACAGGTGTCGTTCATTGTCGTTGTCCCGATATTGTCGTCTCAATATCATAAGGTCGCGTTTGGCCTGTGCATAGCTCAACATACAGTCCCCGGGTATTCTTCTTCTTTGAAGTGAGAAGTAATATCGCTTTCGGGTAGATATTGAATTGCCGAAGGTATGGGGAAAGGACTTCTTTGACGAATCTTTCTTCTGTTTGACCCTCACAGAGTATGTGGAGAATGGTGTATCTCATACCGGACGCCCTCCAATCATGTTTTTGTTCCACAACTCACTTAGGGTATATTCCTCAAGCCAATCGTGGTACTCTTCTTCTGTCAACTTCCGGGCACATGTGCCCTGCATGTCCGGATCTCGCTCAATCACCGTGACTTCATCGGCCGAGAAGCCGTCAATGATAGCCATTGATTGAGTAGCCACAATAATCTGTGCGTGTTTTGAGACAGCTTGCAAAGTGAGACCTCCAAAACAAAACAGCGTCGGCTACAACTTGATTGGGTTGTAGCCGACGCTGCTATATGCTGCACCTTTAACGTGTAGTTGAGTTAATGCTTACGCTTTTGCCGTTATCGGCTCATTATCGTTGATGCAAGCAGAAAAAACGCAAGCATCAACGTAAAAAACAGGATATTTATTGGCTTTTTCGTTATCTCAGTTTGATTATAATGATATTCTTAAAAATGAATCAGCTCCTGTCCAGGCATTATCTACAGAGAACCGGCGGTCTTTGTCAGACAAAATTATTGAACTAAATTCAGGGAGTACAATAGGATTTTTTCCATCCGGATGAATGATAAAACGCAAAGAAGTAGGATTCTTGAGTTGGATATTATGGCCATTTACGGGAGAGATGGAAACACAACTCATAAAGAGTTGACGTAAAAGGTATTCCTGTCCCATTAATGTCCCTCCTGCACCATATCCGATGGTACGTCTATTTTCAAGAGCATCTCTAATTGCATCAAGAGAACGGTCCTTCGCTAAGATTATCGTCATGTCCCGACGTAGTCCTCTACCAATATATTCCTCAAACGATGTATTGTGAAGGTCGGTCGTCGATGCTACGAATAAGCTGTCTTCTTTTGCCCGGTCTATAGTTCCGGGACAAAATGCTGTGCCATTGTTGGTTTCTATTCCGTCAATAAGCCCTTCGCCGTATGCTTTTAGTTCAAAATCCGGATGTTGAATCGATTCACGGCGCCAACCGGGATGATTATGCATCACCAAAGCTCCCTGAGCTTTGGCGTTGCGAATTGCGGTGAGAGGATCCGGGTCATATATGCCATTGTTATCTGTTGTGAACAGAGCGTTATAGTGTCCGATACCTTTTGGCTCACGTGTGATTTCTGTACCGGGAATAATAAGCAGACCATAGCTGACGGCAGCTTTCTTGGAAAGTTCAACAGATTTGTTCAGATCTTGCTTTGGTTTAACATTAGGTTTTTTATTCACATTATGAGCCTCGATACCATCAGGGAGTGTAGCTCCCAGATAACCTATCATATCAGTATCGGCGGGATGATATTCAATGTGATCAGTCACAGAAATAGCATCAAGACCATCGAGCCAGGCTTCCCGGACACGAGCAGACGGCGACAGATGTCCGTCAGAAAAATATGTATGAAGATGAAGATCCGCCTTCAGTGGAATATATCCTCCGATGGAATCGGGAAGTATGAACTCGACGCGAGTGGAGGCTCCTGTACGATTTGCCTGATGTAACATATCACGATTTGTAGCCTCGGTGTAATATGTTTGCCCTGATGCTTTTACTTGACCGACAAGAAAGATGAGGGTAATAATTATAAGTTGTTTCATTGTTTTATAAGTTGTTTAATTGTTTTATAAGAAGAATTTAAAACTATCAGAACCCTAAACCATCATCCCATCCGGGATTCTGTGTCAAGCTTTTATTCAGCGAGCGTTCATGGATAGGAATTGGGTAAAGATAATCTCTTTGCTCATTGAAGTTAACTCTTGGAACACTCCTGTGGTAATAAATGTAGCCATGATTATTATTTGACAACAATATATCCTTTCCGAGAGCATATACCTGAACTCCAACTCCGGCATGGGGTTTAGAAGTACCCTGATTATAAAAGATCACGTCAACTTTCCCATCCCCGGATAAGTCATATTCTCCGGCTCCTGCAATATACATTCCCATAAATGGAGAAAATGATTTATCATCAGAGTCATTTATTGCATATCCTGCTTTCCATCGCATAAGGTCAGACCAACGGAAGCCTTCCTGTACGAGTTCAACGGTACGCTCACGACGTATTTCAAGTATGACACCCTTGTTGGTACCTTCAACATTTGGGAAACCTGTTTTAGGGTCGCAAAGATATGGATCAGGGATAGCGTTCGACATCTCCATGTCAATCCCGGGCATACCGACACGACCACGCAGCAGATTTACGGAGCGGTCAAGATCCGACTGCGTCAATGTCCCCAGTTCTGCCTTTGCCTCTGCATAATTCAGAAGGACTTCAGCATATCTGATGACAGGTAAATCATTTACTGAATAGCTTGCCCTGTCGGTATTGCCTCCGGCAGCCGTGGGATCTTGTACGAATTTGATAGGTTGATATCCTGTGATTGCAACGCCGAGGTCCGGAGCGAGAATCTCTTTCTTTCCGATTCGTGTATAACCGGGGGTACGTATAGACTGAGCCAAACGGGGGTCACGGTTTGCAGTCTCTTCATTAAATCCCATTGTCTCCCAACCGGGACGGTCAGTAAATCGGGTTCCATCTGAATTAAGATACATACAAACCATCTTGCGGGTATAGCCGGGACGTCCCTGATTGCTCAACAGCATGTGTGCGTTTGAGCCATGTGAATTGTTAAAGATTGCATAGCGGTAGCTAATGGCGAGGATATATTCGTTCGGATTGGCATCATCCTCTGCAAAGAGAATATTGTAGTCGGTAGAGGGAGAGCCGGTAGAATAAAGCGAATATTCACCACTGTCAATCAGCTTGCCTGCTGCATCAGCCGATTGGGCTAAGTAATAGTCTGCGTCATGTCCTTCAATCCGTAAGTTGTGATACTTGCGATAAGTACCTTCAAACAGACATACTCTGCTTTTGAAAGCGAGAGCAGCACCTTTGGTTACTCTATAGGGGGCTTCAGCCTCATTTTTGCGGGAGGGAAGATGTTCGATTGCGAAATCGAGATCCTCCAGCATTTTCTGCATCACTAACTCGCGTGAATCGCGAGGCTTGTAGAGTTCAGGATCAGTATCGCTGAGTTCGGCATCGTACCAAGGCACATCGCCAAATCGTTCGATTTTGTCAGCATAGAAGTACGCACGGAAGAATCTGGCGACAGCTGAATATTTTTCGGCGGCATCGGAATCTTCGCATTTGTCAATGTTGCCAAGCAAAGTGTTGATACGTCTGAGGTCTGTCCATGACCATCCACCGCCTGAAGCGGGGACGGTACGATAGGAGCCTCCCATCAGCTCATCGGAGAGCGACTGACATACATAAATGTCGCTCTGATCCTTGTATTGAACTTTGGGAAGGATGTTATTATATAAAGGATTCGTGAAGAGCTCCAGGTCTGAAGCTGTACGGAAATATTCTTCCGATGATATTCTGTCCTTCGGCAGAAGGTCAAGATCGTCGTTGCACCCACACATCAGAGTGGCAGCTACGGTGAAAACCAGATATTTTATTATTTTCATATTCTCTGTTAATTATAATGTTATATCAATTCCGAACATATAGGTTTTTGCCCAAGGATAATACATCGCATTAAGTTGATTGCTGGTGCGACTGAAGGCGGCTTCCGGATCAATATATTTGGAATGTTTCTTTATGGGAGACCAGTAACACAGATTCTCGGCTGTGAAATATACGCGCAGTTGTTTGATTGATACTTTTGAAAGTATTTTTTCGGGGATAGAATATCCTATTGTCAGATTTTTGAAACGCATATAGCGGATATTCTGAAGATACCTGTCATTTACAAAGCTTAACTGACCATTTTTTGCTGACTGTCCGAGAGGACGGGGGAAATATGCACCCGGGTTGTCCTTCGACCAACATTGGTCGATAAAGTTACGTGGTATATATCCTGCCACAGGATCCGAAAATGAACCCCAAAATTGGTAGTTATAACCATTTGGATACCAATAGTGGTTGCCGGTTCCTTGAAAGAAGGCATAAATATCAAATCCCATATAGTTTAGGGACCCGGAGAATCCATATTGGAGGGTAGGAAGTTCATTCCCGATGATTTTTCTATCACCCGGTTTCAAAGCAGAGTCCTCACCTATAGATATCTTGCCATCTCCATCAAGATCAGCAAATTTAAGATCACCTGCCATCCATATCCCTTGAGGAAGATTCTTGGCAACAACTCCAAGATCGACCTGAGATGAATATTGGGCTGCCTCTTCATCAGAAGCAAACAGACCATCTACATGATAACCCCATATTTCACCAAGTTTCATGCCCGGATAGTATTTCTTTGCAAATACTTTCTCAGGATTATCATAACGTGTTATCCGTGCATCATAATTACTGAGATTGGCAGAAACAGAATAAGAAAGGTTGTGACCGAATATCTTCAGATTATCACGCCATGTGGCAGAAAGTTCATATCCTTTTGTCCGCAAGTCCGCCGTGTTCATCTGCGGAGGAGTGGCACCATATACTCCGGGAAGCTCAATACCATCGGTAAGCATATTAACAGTATTTCGCACATAAATGTCTCCGGTAAAATTCAGACGATTGTTGAACATCGCCAGATCTGCACCAATATCCCACTGATGTGCCGTTTCCCAAGTAAGGTTTTGTGCTATCGGCGCTCCGATAGACGAATATTTCGCCTTTGTATCAGAACCAAAGTTGAATGTGTCAAAGTTACTGAGAGTAATCATACGAAGGAACGTATAAAAAGAAGATACGTTCTGGTTTCCCAGACTTCCGTATGAAACCCTAAATTTCAGATTGCTAAGTGACGGGCGTGCCCATTCCATGAATTTTTCTTCGGATATTCTCCAGCCTACGGAACCGGAAGGGAAGAATCCCCAACGGTTATTGGAAGCAAAACGGGAAGTGCCATCATAACGTCCGCTAATCTCAGCAAGATAACGTCCGTCATAATCATAGTTGACACGTCCGAACCATCCTGCAAGCTTGTATTCGTTCTGACCACCTCCCATTGAAAACATGGTTGTTGCGAGATTCAAGTCATCGAGGTCATCTGATGACAACTCATAACCTACTGCACTGAGATTTTTTTTATGCCAATGTTCATAATTAAAACCAAATGTTGCGGCTAAATTATGTTTATCATTCCAGCTTTGATTATAATTTGCATAGGCATTTACAGATATATAGTTCGATGTATAAACCTGTTCAGTAAGTTTGTTTTGTCCGGCTCCAATCCCGTAAAAGTCCATTTCGGAATCAGGATACATCCTGAAATTCAAATGATTTGAACGCCAATAATTACGGTCCTGATCAAATTTGTATGAAAAATCGCCTGTAATACTTAATTGCTTGATAGGGGTTACTATAAGACGGGAAGTATTTACAAAACTCATATTGCGTTCAAGATTTCGATGTGAGCCCTCTCCAATCATAATATGACGGCCATTTGCCATTTTTGTACTCTGATAAGGTACTGAGTATATCCATGTTCCATCCGGATTCTTGTTGGGATAACATGCAAATGCACCATTTGCAGAATATCCGAATGTGTCTTCTATACTGCCGTTTCCCTGAGATTTATAGGAAGTAGAGTAAAGTGATGTGTTATTGGAAAATCGCGCCCATTTTGTAACAGGGAACTCTATTTTAGACCGAAGATTATATTTGTTATAGGTATCAGGATTAACTTTCAAGATGCCTTTACGGTATTCATACGCTCCGGATACGAAGTAATTTACATCGCCAATGCCGCCTGACAGTGATATATTGTGCTGCATTTTAGGCCGGTTATCACTGAAATTCATGTGATAATGGTCATAGTTTCCATAATATACCCACTGTTTTTTTCCATTACGTACATCTTCAACTACCCACGGACGATCCGGATGTTCCGTACGGTCGTTGACGCGTGCCAGTAACTCAGCCATATCCTCGTCTGTGTAGTCTATGATATTTTTACCGTCTTTAGCTCGGGCAAATAAGTTGGCAGTATAGACAGACCAATAACCACGGTCCTCATAATCTGTACTGTTGGTGTTTGCCTCCCAGCCGAATCTGCCACTGTATCGAACTGTAGTCCTGGCTCTTTTCCCTGTTGCATCATCGCTTTCTCCAGCCTTAGTGGTGACCAAAATAACACCAAATGCGGCACGAGCTCCATATATGGCTGCGGCTGAAGCGTCTTTGACAACTGAAATACTCTTGACATCGCTTGGGTTGACTTGGCTAAGATCACCTTCAACACCATCTACCAGAACAAGAGGATTGGTGGCATTTACTGAAGTGGTGCCACGTACATTGATTGATGGAGATTTGTTCGGAAGACCGGACCCCGTCGTGATGTTAAGTCCGGGAGTCGTGCCTTGAAGCATTGAGGTAAGTGACTGGGACGGACGATCGGAAAGCTCCTTATCTGTAATTACCGAGACCGCTCCTGTGAGATTAACCTTTTTTTGTGTGCCATAGCCCACCACTACGACCTCATCAAGAGCCTGAGCGTCTTCAGTCATTGTTACGGTTATTTTATTCTCGTTAGGCTTCAAATCTATTTCCAAAGTTTGATAGCCTATATAGGAGAAAGTCAGTTTTTTTACGCCGGAGGGAAGTGTAATTTCAAACTTACCATTTATGTCAGTCGTTATCCCGATCTTGTATTCTCGATTGAATACACTGACACCCACTAACGGGTCTCCGCTTTTTTCGACAACTTCACCGCTAAGCGTTCTTGTCTGTGCTGCTGCTCCGATTGCAGTTATGCAAACCACGAGCAGCAAAATTAATTTTTTTGTTAATGCACTCCTCATAACATAAGATAATTATTAATTCATTTCATGATTTTTGTGTTCTATACATTTTGTTTTCGCTGCAAAATTCCATAAATTTTATTTCATACTTATTTCGGAAATATTAAATACTTATTTTCTTTAATTGTGGGGACTACTTGTTTCTTGTGTACAACTACCTGCGCGGGAGCAAGAAATTGATGCTATATTTAATTCCCAGCCTGTTATAACCATTCACCCGTTGTTGCACAACTGATTGATTCTATCGCTTGTCTTACCTATATACCGGAAAGCACACAAGGCTTCTTGCCTATAATTATAAGCGTAAGCGACGGGGTTGACAGCCTTTCATATCGTTACAATGAAGACTGGTAACAACTGACAGAATACGACTGGCTGGATGCCATAATGCCGATTGAAATGTGCGAATGGACATCAAATGGCTGTCCGCTTCCACCATTAAACGAGGTAGTAAAAGTAGTAGGTGTTCCCCGTGTAAATAAAGACGGTTTACTAAAAATAGACTGTTCGTATGACACATCCCCGGTTTATACCAGTTCGGACAAATCTGTGCGCATTGACGACATCCGAGAAAAATATTTTGGAGGATTATCTTGCCGACCGAATGGCGGCAAGCAAGGATGTAAGCCGATTTATTAACGTTTGTAGTCGGCGGGGTATCGGTATTCAGTTCATCGTTGACGGATTCAAAGACGGGATAGATTATGACCTCTCCACACCGGAGTTTATCAAGCAGTGGGAAAACTGGGGCGGCAGTGATTCTATTGTAGTTTCACTGCCGAAGCAAAGACAATAGTTCAGATTGCTTTGTCGCTGCCATTACAAGAGACAGCCTATAAAGAGAATGAACCAATGTTCCCCTATAAAGGGACTGATTATTTGCTTCTATTTTTGGTTTCCTTTTTAACGGCTTTGACCTGTTCCCGAAATATGGTCAGCGTGGAATCCACGCCGACCGTTTCCGTCAGTTTCTCATAAGCCCCGACAGTCACAGCTAATCCCGGATGCAGTTCATTGAGCATGACCGTAGCCACCCGGTATTTGTCTGCGACCGTTCTCAACCGTCTGTTTTCCTCTCGGTAATCATGCCATTGTACCCAACTGACGGCAAAAAGGGCAAAGAATACGAGCGTACAGCCTATACCAGTCCATACATAAGGATTTTTGTGCCAGCCATCGGGAACTCTGCTCCATAACAGCCTTGTTGCGTTTATTGCCTTGTCCGGGCGGATTGTCTGCCACAGTTCCCGCATGAACCCTTGCTTTGGTTGCGGCTTTTCCGAAGCCAGCCTGTCATTCTCAATGTGATTTGTAAGCATTTCCAGAATCATGTTGAGCTGTTCCTTGATAGTGGGAACACCGCTTTTGCGCATTTCCTTGTCGTTGGCATTTAGATATAAGCGCAGACTCGCTACCGCCTCATCACCTATTGATTGCTTGTATTCCTCGATGGCTTCCTTGCTTCCGAAAATGACATTGACATTTTCCGGTGCATTGCCATTGAAGAACTGTATAACAGGCTCCAGCTTCGCTTCCAGCCTTTTCAATGCCTCGCTCTTGTCCGGGCTATCCTTTGCGTCCAGTTTCTCCTTGATTGCCTCAATGTCCTCCGCCAATGCCCCGATAAGGTCGGCTATGTTCTGTAAATTGTCCTTCATCTTCTTCTCCTTCTTGGTTTAAGTTTGTCCTTTTCGTTGTCATTATCGCCCCAGCCGCTTTCGTTTCCTCCACCTCCGCCGCCGGATGACACCTTGGCTTGGTGCGGCTGCAGGCACAACTCTATGAGTGCGCCGATAGTTACTTGAACGATGTTCGAGCCGGATTCAGCAAGATTGCCGCCGTTGCCGTCCGTTTCCGCTCCGGCTGATGATGGTTGTTCTATAAAAGTACCTACCGTATGGCTATCCGTTGCCATGCCTTGCATGGTTGGTGGTGTCCGTCCGTCAAAGCTGTTGTCCGGCACACGGGGCTTCCATTCCATACCCTCGACAATGCGGCTTCCGAACAGCCTGTCCAGCTTATAAAAGCTCATGCTCCGGTCTATCCGTGAGCCGCTGAACGAGATTTCATCTTTCGTGAACGACACTCCGATGATTTTACCTTCATTTCTATTGTATTTGAAATTCGCTCCGATGCCTTGTTTCGCCAACCTATCACACAAATCCGACCAGCAGTTACAATGGGGTAATGCCGCCTTGATAGCGTCATAGATTTGGTATTTCACCTTGTCCTTTCCACGCAGGCGGTCACGTTTCACGTTCATCTTGCCCTTGGAGAAGTGTAGCCCGTATTCCCTCGTGAGAGCCTTGCATACCTTCACGTTTCGCACATCATCGTTGCTGTCGCTGACGGTCTTCCCGTCATTGTCCACCCTGTTCGCCACGATGTGCAGATGCTGGTGTTCCCTGTCGGTATGGCGGCTCACTATATACTGGGTGTTCACAATACCCATGCGCCGCATATACTCACGGGCGATTTCGACCATCAGGGCATCCGTAAGCTTGGGCGCGTCCTCGTGTGCGAAGTCCAGCGATATATGGTACACCGGATTTTTCAGTTTGCGTCCCGGCTTGTCGTCCGCCTGTCCCTGCATACTCCTTGCGATGGAGGTGTTGTCATCAAGCCTCACGTCCTTGCTGTCGATGAGCCGTGCCTTCTTCGGGTTATTCACATAGTTCACCACTCTGGCGAAACTTGCCCGTTTCTTCAAGTCGCCCATCATATCTTCTCGATGATTTTGTTGAACTCGCCCAGCAAGTCCATGATTTTGCCTTTCAAAAGAGAAAAGCCATGCTGATGCGCCATCTTCGCCAGTTGGTTCAGGTTGTTGCACCCACCTTCCAGCATCCTTATCTGCCGCCTGTCCTCCTGCGTCCGTGCCGCCTCGACTTTGCCGTGCAGCAACAGTTCGCGCAGGAAGTGCGAAGGCTTCTTGCCCGCATCGGTTATCCGTTTCATGACTGCCTTCCACTCGGCAAGCGTGAGCCGTGTGGATATGGTCTTTGTCCGAGCCTTGCCCTTCACCGCTTTGGGGCGGCCTCCCTTGTTCCTGTTCTCCTGATATGTCATATCCGTTTTCTTTTATCCGTTAAACCTTTCTGTTTTTTAGGGCTGAATTTGCGGCTTGCCGTTTCCTGTGTGGTCGGGTCGCCATTGGTGGCGTGGTTTTCGTGGACGAAAACATTAACTTGCCAGCCCTAAAACATTCCCCTGTTAAAATGCCCCTTTCTGCTGTGTCTGCCATTTATATACAAGAGGTAATACCGCCAAATATGGTCTGTTCGTCCTGCATGGTTGACGGCTTGCCCTCCGTATGAGTTGCGGTCAAGTCGTCATTTCCCGATGCTGATTGTTGGGGCGATATTCGGTTTGTTTCTTCTTTCCCTCTTATCGCTTTTGCAAAGTTTTCGGCCTCCTGCTGCGAGTTGAAGATATAGCCGCCCTTGCCGAAATCGCTCCAATAGCCGTTGAAATTCCGTGCCGTCTGCACAAATTTCCGCTCTCCGACAGCTTCAATTTCCTTTGAGAAAAGCACGGCAAAGATGGTCGCTCCGCTTCTTGAATGTGTCCGGCTTTCGATGGAATACGGTTTGTTCTCACACTCCGAAGCGGTGACTTTGCTGTTATCCCCATCAACATTTTCCGAGGAATTTTGTGCGGAAATTGCGCTGTTTTCACTTGGATTTTCGTCCGGCTTGCTCTCCGGTTTCCGCTCATTATCCGTAGAAATTTCATCATTCTGCGGCTTCCGTCTGCGCTTGGGTGTATCTTTCGGAACAACAGAATCCATAAGCCATGATTGGATTTCGGAACGAAGAAAATAAAGTTTGTTGCCCTGCTTGCGGTATGGAATCCTGTGTTCGGAAGTCATCGCATAGATGGTGGAAACGGACTTGCAGAGCATGGCAGACACATCCCCAACCGTCATGATTTCCGGCGAGGGAGTGGCGGCGGTTGAGGAAACGATCTGCTCGAACATTCCGGTCAGGCGGTCTATCTTCTCATGGAGTTCTGCCACCGACCGGGGGAGATTGTCAAAAGACAGGTGTGGATTTTCGCTTTCAGTCATATACGGATTGTGTCTGTGTTTGAAGAAAGGGAACTAATCATTTTTGGCGAGATTACGCATGATGGTATGTGCTTCCTCTGAAATCTGCCCCTGTGAGGCGACAGGATTCTGCCTGAGCCATTTCAGGAGTTCGGACTTCTCAAAATACACCATCTTGTTGTTGGGCTTAAAGTACGGGATGACCTGATTGTGTGTCATCTTGTAGAGCGAACTTTTGGAAATGCCTAAGAACATGGCGGCTTCCTCCAGATTCAGAACCTCCTTTGAGGCGTAAACCACGTTCTTGACTCTCTCCAGCTCCTGTTTCAGTCCGTCCACCACCTTTCGGAGCAGGGCGGTTTCGTTCGGTTTTTGTTCTGTTTTACACATAGTCGTTATTTTATAATTTGATTTATTTTTTGTCGGTTGTGGTTGCTTCCGATTCGATTTGTCAGTACAAAGTTAATGCGAAAAGAATCTGCAAACAAACACGCAATTCCTTGTTTAACAGCCTGTTTTGCGATGTATTATGACAACATGGACAGTCTGTTTTATTCTTCCAATGTGTGCATTTTCGGCTTTTTCTGTCAGATGATTATCTGGCAAGGATGCCGGATAATTTTTGCAATATCTTGTTCATAGCAAAGGCGGCTAATCTGACAGGAAATTTGTAACTTTGCCACATATTTATCTGCCAGTCCTGCCAGATAATTTTCGCCCATGAGAGAGGTAGGTTTGCTTCATCAAATGCCGGATAAACAGCATAGGTTAAAAATGGTGAATTAACATATCATACTCTCAGAGTTTGATTTTGACCGGCGAGAGATACATCTTAAAATCACGCGCAACATTTTATGATATTTCTGTTGCAACTTTGTTGCGTAAGCCTTAAACTATTTAATATGATGACTGATATACAATTAGTTATAAAATATCGTGATATTACGAAGTAGAGCATGGCTCCGTAGAAATGTACTGTCAAATAACGGGTTAGCCACTTCGCCCATGAGGACTCCCACTTGGGCAGCAAAGAGAATGCCCATTGTATCGGACCGAATATCGTGAGCATACCTAATAGTATCTGCTGACAGTATATCGTAGTCCACTATTCACTAAATATATTCAGTGAAATTCCGTTTTATAGGTTATCTTTGTATATCAGTTATTTGTAGATGTTTTCATTTGGTTTGCATACTCACGAAATTTCACGGTTTTAGAAAATATTGGTACTATTTGATACCATATTTCGGGATATATTTTGTACCTTTGCATCACAGTAACCAAGATATATCGCGT
>OIDQ01000032.1_pt1 | contig 93194 bp, 74 predicted proteins | sample 1581511 | NCBI WGS metagenome assembly OIDQ01 (sample SAMEA3882526, study PRJEB24775) | human gut metagenome | biome: human-associated habitat; feature: intestine environment; material: feces | place: Netherlands | collected 2009/2010
GAAAGACACCACCGCCATGGAGGGCGGATTGGTGTCGTTTGCGTCCGTCCCCAACTCCGTTCCAGAGAAAGTCCGAATGCCTTATATCCCAACACCCGCATCCAGTGCATAGCCGAACAGAACCCCCATCAAAAAACGCCCCAACATTAATAAAAACCCTGTACATTCCAATTTCCCGTAGTATAATAAAACCATAAAACCAATAACATACAGCCTAAAAAACAAAGGAGAAAGAGAAGCATGACAAAAAAACAATGGAAGAAAATTTCTTTGATGAGTATTTTGTGTTTGGTATTGGTATGCTGCGTGCCGGTAATCCATGCAGATGCTGCATCAAAAGCAAAAACCACAACGAAAAAAGTAACGGCAGTCAATAAGAAATACGGAAAGATCAAAGTGGAATCCTACTACAAAAAAGTAGTATTAAAGGGCAATTCCAAGGCAGTGAAAAAAATCAATAAAGCCATTCAGAAAGATTGTAAAACATTCCTGAAAGGTTCTGATTCACTGGTTAGTTACGCAAAGATGGACAAAAAGACAAAGAAATATGCAGATACTTATGTAAATACGGCAGTTTCAAAAGTATCCTATAACAACAAAGGAATCATAAGTATTGTGGTTTCTACAGAGTGGTATGCCGGTGGGTAGGTAATGAAGATACTTACGGTATGACATTTGATCTGAAAACCGGAAAGAAGATCACATTAGATAAAGTATGTGCAGATAAGACATCAAAAGTGGCATCCACATTAAAGAAAAAAATATTAAAAGAAGCAGCCAACTTAGATGTAAGAAACGTTACAAAAAATAAAGTGAAAGATATGTCATTTTATTTAAAACCGGGTAAAAAAGCAGTAGTATGTTTCGGACCGTATGAGCTTGGCTGGGGCGGCTGGGTTCGTACCTATACGATCAAAAGCAAATATCAGTAAATAAAAGCTTGCCATTCGGGTGCCGGAACGCAATGTTATGAAACTATGAATAAATTACATATATAGATTGGAGTGTTAAAAAGCGGTTTCAAGTTTTTGGATGGGTAACTTGCCCAAAGTCACAAAAGCAGTCCCGGTTTTGTGCAGTTTGCCAGCCGTTAAGTTGTGAGTTGCCTTTTGACAGCCCCTAATCATATATATAAACGTTCGTAGTTTCATAACAATGTAGCCTCGACATCCGGATTTTTTGTCAAAAACACAAAAATTCAAAAAACATCAAAAAAATATCCTACAGACACACTTCTCCCAACCTATATCCAAACCATTTCCCTATTATTTAACATTTAAGATACTTCATATAATAGAACCCTACATTACCAATCCCTAATCTTACATCCCACGTCGTGTTCCGTTCGGCAATGCACCGGGTACATGGTGTGGGATATTAGACATTCGAGACTTTCTCACACAACCAGCAATTCTGCGACAGGAAGTCGCAGAAAGACACCACCGCCATGGAGGGCGGATTGGTGTCGTTTGCGTCCGTCCCCAACCCCATTTCAGAGAAAGTCCGAAAGTCTTATATCCCAACACCCGAACCCGGTGCATTGCCGAACAGAACTCCGATCATTGCGGGAAGATTTAAGAACATTCTAAATACCCCTATGCATTATCAAACGGAACCCCGATCACTGGTGGGGTCTGAAAAATTAACTCCCTGCCAACATCTGAAAGAATTGAAAAAAAAGTCGAAAAAAATAAAGGAAATCCCACCCTCGCACAGAAATACTAAAATAGAGACTTTGCGCTGTGGAGGAATTTGCATGTCAATCAGGGAAAATTTAGAGCGGATGGAAGAGATTTCATTAAGTCCGTTTGCTACACTTAGTGTCAATTCAAGAGGGCGAGACCGCGAAGAACCGCAGTGTGATATCCGTCCTGTTTTTCAAAGGGACAGAGACCGGATTTTGCACTGTAAGTCTTTTCGACGCCTAAAACACAAGACACAGGTATTCTTAAGCCCGAAGGGAGACCATTACAGAACGCGTCTGACCCATACGTTAGAAGTGTCGCAGAATGCCCGCACCATAGCGAAAGCACTGCGTCTGAATGAGGATTTGGTCGAAGCCATTGCATTAGGCCATGATTTAGGGCATACACCATTTGGCCATGCGGGCGAGCGAATCTTGAATGAGCTGTGTGATGAAGGATACCGCCATAATGAGCAGAGTGTGCGGATTGTGGAGAAACTTGAAAAAGACGGTAAGGGACTGAACCTGACATGGGAAGTGCGTGATGGGATATTAAACCACCAGACCAGTATGATGCCGCATACGCTAGAGGGAAAGATCGTCCGTTTGTCGGATAAGATCGCGTATATCAACCATGATATCGACGATGCCATCCGCGCAAAAGTCATGAGTGAGGAAGATATCCCGTTAGAGATCCGCAAAGTTCTTGGTATGACAACCAAGGAACGTTTAAATACCCTGATACATAATATCATTATGAACAGTATGGGAAAAAATGATATTGTGATGTCGGAAGAGATCGGCGGTGCGATGCAGGATTTGCGAAAATTCATGTTTCAGAAAGTTTATACAAATCCTGCAGCAAAAGGTGAAGAAGCAAAGGCAGAGCGATTATTGTGTGAACTTTATGCACATTATATGGGACATATAGAGATATTGCCGGAGCAGTATCAGAGGATGCACAGTGAAGGCGAGAAAAAAGAACGTGTGGTGTGTGACTACATTTCAGGCATGACAGACCAGTATGCGGTGGCAAAATACAGAGAATTCTTTTTGCCAAAAGCATGGGAGATTGGCTAGGAAAGGAGCAGGCAGAAGACATACATGGCATATTATTCAGATGAGCTGATAGAAGAGATCCGTTCAGGAAACGATATCGTAGATGTGATATCAGGCTATGTGCGGCTGACGAAAAAAGGAAGCACTTATTTTGGACTGTGTCCATTCCATAATGAAAAAACACCATCTTTTTCGGTTTCACCCAATAAGCAGATGTACTATTGCTTCGGCTGCGGGGCGGGAGGCAATGTCATTACTTTTTTAATGGAATATGAAAACTATACCTTTCCCGAAGCATTAGAGGTATTGGCGAACCGCATCGGCGTAGAACTGCCAAAGCAGGAACTGAGTGCCGAGCAGAAGCGGGCTTCCGATAAAAAAGCAAGACTGTTAGAGGCAAATAAAGAAGCGGCAAAATACTTCTATACCCTGTTGCGGAGTGAGCGGGGAAGCAGGGCTCACGAATATTTTAAAAACAGGGGATTGAGCGAGAAAACGCTTCAAAAATTCGGACTCGGATATTCCGATAAATATTCCGATGACCTGTACCGCTATCTGCGAACAAAAGGCTATGAGGATGAGTTGTTAAAAGACAGCGGGTTAGTCAGCATAGATGAGCAGCGTGGCGGTTATGATAAGTTCTGGAACCGTGCCATGTTCCCGATCATGGATGTGCGTGGCAAGGTGATTGGTTTTGGCGGCCGTGTGATGGGAGATGGTGAGCCAAAATACCTGAACTCCCCGGAAACGATGATTTTTGATAAAAGCAGGAATCTGTATGGACTTAATTTTGCAAGAACGACAAAAAAGCATCAGATTCTTTTGTGTGAGGGATATATGGATGTCATTGCACTGCATCAGGCAGGGTTTGACAATGCGGTAGCAGCACTCGGAACGGCATTTACGCCGGGACACGCCAATCTGTTAAAACGATATACCAAAGAGGTCTATCTGACCTTTGACAGTGATGGCGCGGGAATCCGTGCGGCAAAACGGGCAATCCCGATCTTAAAAGAAGCAGGGATCACAGCAAAAGTCATCAATATGAAACCCTATAAAGACCCGGATGAATTTATCAAGGCACTTGGGGCAGAGGAATATGAGAAACGGATCGAACAGGCAGAGAACAGCTTTTTATTTGAGATACGTCTGTTATCGGAGGAGTATGACTTAAAAGATCCGGCTGGAAAGACAGAATTTGCAAATGAGACCGCAAAGAAATTGTTACAGTTCTCAGAGGAATTAGAAAGAGATAATTATATAGAAGCAATTGCCGACAAATACGGCATGGGTTTTGAGAATTTAAGAAAATTAGTCTATCATTTTGGAACACAGGGATTAACAGGAAGTGAGCCAAGACAGAAAAAGAGCAGGGAAAAACCGCAAAAAGAAGATGGAATGAAGCAGTCCCAGAGACTTTTGCTGACCTGGCTGATAGAAGATACAAGGCTCTTTGAGCTGATAGAAGAATATCTTGGAGCAGAAGATTTTACGGAGGATATTTACCAAAAGACGGCACAGATATTATTTGAACAGTATCACCGTGATGGCAAAGTGAATCCGGCACAGATCATCAATCTGTTTGGAGAAGAGGATCAAAGTGAGATTGCTTCGCTTTTTCATGCAAGGATTGCTAAGGTGGAGACAAAAGCCGACAGGGAAAAAGCCCTAAAAGAGACAATTCTCCGTGTAAAACAAAACAGCATCCGGGAGCATTCTAAGCACTTAGATCCAACGGATATGGCTGGACTGCAAAAAATCATTGCAGATAAGAAACAGCTTGAGAAACTGGAGAAAACGAATATTTCCATACCATAGGGAGCAGAATAAAGACGAGAGAGGATATTAAAATGGCAGAAAAAAACGAAAACACAGAAAGAAATGAAAAAGAAGAGAAATTTCAGGCGAAACTGAAAGAACTTTTAGCATTAGCCAAAAAGAAAAAGAATGTTTTGGAATATCAGGAGATCAGTGATTTCTTTCAGGACATGGAGCTGAATGCAGAGCAGTTCGAGAAGATTTTAGACTTCTTAGAGACCAGCAATATCGATGTGCTGCGTATCACAGACAACGATGACGATACGGTTGACGATGAGATCCTGTTAGATGAAGAAGAAGAAGTCGAGGTAGAAAAAATTGACTTATCCGTTCCGGACGGTGTATCAATTGAAGACCCGGTCCGTATGTATTTAAAAGAAATCGGAAAAGTGCCGCTCTTAAGTGCGGAAGAAGAGATTGAGTTAGCAAAGCGTATGGAGTTAGGCGATCAGGAGGCAAAAAAACGTCTTGCTGAGGCAAACTTGCGTCTGGTAGTATCCATTGCAAAACGCTATGTCGGAAGAGGAATGTTATTCTTAGATCTGATCCAGGAAGGAAATCTGGGTCTGATCAAGGCTGTTGAAAAATTTGATTACCGGAAGGGATATAAATTTTCCACTTATGCAACCTGGTGGATCCGTCAGGCAATCACAAGAGCAATCGCAGACCAGGCAAGAACCATCCGTATTCCGGTGCATATGGTAGAGACGATCAACAAACTGATCCGTGTATCCAGACAGTTACTGCAGGAGTTAGGACGTGAACCTACCCCGGAAGAAATTGCAAAAGAGATGGACATGCCGGTAGAACGTGTCCGCGAGATTTTAAAGATTTCACAGGAGCCGGTTTCTTTAGAGACCCCGATCGGAGAAGAAGAGGACAGCCATCTTGGAGACTTTATTCAGGATGATAATGTTCCGGTACCGGCAGATGCAGCCGCGTTTACTCTCTTAAAAGAACAGTTAGAAGAGGTTTTAGGCACCTTAACGGAAAGAGAGCAGAAGGTGTTAACCCTTCGTTTTGGATTAGAGGACGGAAGAGCAAGAACTTTAGAGGAAGTCGGAAAAGAGTTCAATGTTACCCGTGAGCGTATCCGTCAGATCGAGGCAAAGGCACTTAGAAAACTCCGTCACCCAAGCAGAAGCAGAAAATTAAAGGATTATCTTGAGTAATATGATACAGTTGTCAAAGCGTTTAAATGCCGTGGCAGAGCTGTTGGTGCATGGGATTGATCAATTAGAGCTAGAGCAGCCGGTATTAGCAGACATCGGAACAGACCACGCATATCTTCCGGTTTATTTAGTGCAAAAAAAAGTCGTAAAAAAAGCATATGCCGCAGATGTAAGAAAAGGTCCTTTGCTTCATGCAAAAGAACATATTGAGCAATATGGGCTGGGTGAATACATACAGACCAGACTTTCCGATGGGGGGGGAAGTTTTGTGCCCGGTGAGTCAGAAGTTGCAGTGATCGCAGGAATGGGCGGAGGACTGATGCAGAAGATCTTAAGCGGATCGCCGGAGTTTTTTGAGAAAAATTCCTGTGTGGTCTTGCAGCCGCAGTCTGAGATTGAGCAGTTTCGCCGTTTTTTGACAGAGGACGGTTGGTGTATCTTAGAAGAAGATATGGTCTTAGAAGACGGAAAATATTATCCGATGATGTCTGTGACAAAAAAAGAGACAGCGATGCCTTTAGACAATCCCTATCGGAATGCAAAGGACATAGATTTTTTATACGGTGCATATTTATTAAAAGAAGGACATCCGGTATTGCAGGACTATTTGAAAAGAGAGGCGCAGATCTACCGGGAATTATTAGAAAAGCTGTCTGCGATTTCTGACAGACCGGAGATTCAAAAGAGGATTCATGAGGTAGAAAAAAAGGCAGAGCAGACAGAGCGGGCAATACAGGAAATGAGCAAGTAAGCTGATCAATAAGCCAAAAGAGAAGGACAGTGTAAGGATCAATGGAATGTAAAAAAGTAATTGAGATATTAGAAAAACAGTCGCCGAAAAGTTATGCCTGTGACTGGGACAATGTAGGACTCTTAGTTGGCAGGGAAGATAAAGAGATCCAAAAGATTTATATTGCATTGGATGCTACGGATGAGGCGATCGAAGAAGCGATTGCCAATGGAGCGGATATGCTGTTGACCCATCATCCGATGATATTCAAAGGGATGAAACGGGTAACACAGGAAGATTTTATCGGAAGAAGGATTATCCGTCTGATCCAAAATGACATGGTATATTATGCGATGCATACCAACTTTGATGTCATGGGCATGGCAGATTTAGCGGCAGATTATTTAGGAATTTCAGATACCAGAGTGTTGGAAATTACAAGTGTTTCAGAGACAGGAGAAGAGGGGATTGGCAGATACGGCAGTCTGAAAAAAGAGATGACAGTGCGGGAGTGCTGTGAAGAGGTCAAGCAGGCATTTTCCTTAGAAAATGTAAAAGTGTTTGGCGATTTAGAACGAAAAGTAAAGACCGCAGCCATTTCACCGGGTTCAGGAAGAAGTGTGATCTCGAATGCATTGCAGGCGGGGGTAGATGTACTGATCACAGGAGATATTGACCACCATGAGGGAATAGATGCGGTGGCACAGAAACTGACGGTAATCGATGCAGGGCATTACGGAGTGGAACATATTTTTATCCCATATATGGAACAGTATTTAAAAAGAGAAGCAAAAGAACTGGAGATTGCAGTACAGCCACTGACATTTCCATTTCAGATCATATAGTGTAGAGAAAAGATAAAAAGGCGGGTGTTTTTTATGGAGCAGATGATAAAAGTACAAATAGAAGGAAAAGAGTATGAATATCCGGCAGGAACTACATACCAGACAATCGCGGGAGATTTTCAAAAAGAGTACGAAGATGATATTTTACTGGTCCTCTTTGACCATAGACTGCGGGAACTTGGAAAGAGTTTAAAGAGCGAGGGGACGATCGAATTTATTACGGCAAAACAGGACCCGGGCAAAAAGGCATATCGGAGAAGTACGACGTTATTATTGCAAAAGGCGGTGGATAACCTCTATGGAAAAGACGGAGTCAGTGTACAGATTCGTCATTCCTTAGGACAGGGATATTACTGCACCTTAAAAGGAGCGAAAGAGGACATCAGCGACTTGATCCTTTCAATCAAAATAGAAATGATGCGTTTAGTCGATGCTGATATCAGTATCGGGAAAAAGAGTTGTCGGACCGACGATGCGATCCGCCTGTTTGCAGAACGGGGTATGCATGATAAGGAGCGCCTGTTCCGTTATCGCAGAAGTTCGAGAGTCAATGTCTATGATTTAGATGGATATATCGACTATTTTTACGGCTATATGGTTCCGTCTACCGGATACTTGAAATGGTTTGACCTGATCCCATTTGAAGAGGGGATGATGTTATTATTCCCTGGAAAAAATACAAAGACGATTGATGAGTTTCACCCATCTAAAAAGTTATTCCACACCTTACAGGAATCCGAAGAATGGGGAAAAATGCTAAATATCGATACGGTAGGAGCGTTAGACGATGCGATCGCGGCAGGAAAAATGCGGCAGGTCATCATGGTGCAGGAAGCCCTGATGGAAAAAAAGATCGGTCAGCTTGCAGAGACCATTGCATCGGCAGGGGATAAAAAATTCGTAATGATCGCAGGACCATCCTCTTCCGGTAAGACGACCTTTTCCTATCGTCTGTCCACACAGTTGATGGCACAGGGGCTCAAACCTCATCCGATCGGACTGGATAATTACTATTTAGACCGTGAAAATACACCGCGTGATGAGAACGGCAACTATGATTTTGAGTGTTTAGAAGCATTGGATGTAGAGCAGTTCAATGAAGATATGACAAGACTGTTCAAAGGAGAGCAGGTAGAGATACCGACCTTTAACTTTAAGACCGGAAGACGGGAATACAAAGGCAACTTTTTACAGCTTGGCGATGACGATATCTTAGTAATAGAAGGAATCCACGGATTGAATGACAAATTATCCTATTCCTTAACAAAAGAGAGTAAGTTTAAAATCTATATCAGTGCATTAACCCAGTTGAACATAGATGAACACAATTATCTTCCGACTACAGATGCAAGACTGATCCGCAGGATCGTGCGTGATGCGAGAACACGCGGCACCAGTGCCAAAGAGACGATTGCCATGTGGCCATCGGTGCGAAGAGGCGAGGAACGTCATATCTTCCCATTTCAGGAGGAGGCAGATGCGATGTTCAATTCGGCACTCATCTATGAGCTTGCCGTGTTAAAGGCGTATGCAGAACCGCGTCTGTTTGCGATCGAAAAGGACTGTCCGGAGTATTTAGAGGCAAAGCGTCTGTTAAAATTCTTAGACTATTTTCTTCCGGTGCCGGCAGAGGATATTCCAAGCAATTCACTGCTCAGGGAGTTCATCGGCGGAAGCTGTATAGACGTATAAATGCAGTATAACGAGGAATGTATAAAAATACTTGACGAAGTATAAAAAAATGTTACAATAGGAAACGATTCAATCATATATAAGTAGGATGGATGATCGCGGCTGCAAGTGTCGAAAGACCGCAGACGAGGAAAGTCCGGGCTTCACAGGGCAGGATGCCGGCTAACGGCCGGTGGAGGTAACTCCAAGGACAGTGCAACAGAAATATACCGCCGGGCAACCGGTAAGGGTGGAAGGGCAGTGTAAGAGACTACCGCCTCTCTGGTAACAGAGGGGGCACATGTAAACCCCATCTGAAGCAAGACCGAAGCAAGACGATAATGCGGCCCGTTAGTCTTAGGTAGGTTGCTTGAAGCAGCTGGCAACAGTTGTTCTAGATAGATGATCATCTGAAAAACATAACCCGGCTTACAGTCCTGCTTATATATGAAAAAACAGATCATAAGAACAGATATAATAGGTTATAAAAATAGATTATGATCACAGAGAAAATAAAAGAAAAATACCTGTAGAATGTACCTGCCGCATAGAAATATGCCGGCAAAAAGGTGCATTTTTTGTTTCTGAAAACTGAGAAAATTTCGGAAAGATGCAGTTGCAGGAATGAAAAAACGAAAAAATACGAAAAACTTGTCAAAATACGAAAATTGTCGGTTCTTTTTTGTTCAAATTTATACAAATTTGTTGAAAAATGTAGTATAATTGTTTCAATAATAATGAATGTAGGGGGAATGGAGTGTGGCTGACTTCAGACAGAAGAAGCGTATAGGGGATATGCTTCTCGAAGCAGGTATTATTACGCAGGAGCAGTTAGAAGATGCATTGGAGAAGAATAAGACTGCTCACAAAAAAATAGGCGAGATGCTTGTGGATCTTGGTTATGCGACAGAGGAAGCAATTGGGGAAGGGCTTGCAACACAGTTAAATATCCCATTTATTTCTCTGCATGGAATGAAAATAGAGGATGATATCATCAAGTTAGCAGATGGTAAGCTGCTTCGAAAGCATCTGATGATACCGTTTGAGTATAAAGAAGGAAACGTAAATATTATCCGTGTTGCAATGGCAGATCCGATGGATATGCGGGGAATAGATGATTTTTCTATTATCACGAATCTACAGGTAGAGCCTGTGATTGCAACGACACAGGATATCTTAGTGACTCTGGACAAATATTACGGTGACAGCGAAGCACAAAGAGTGGCAGAGCAGTATGCCAAAGAACGTGAGAGCCGGAAAACAAAGGAGGAGCAGGCAGAAGATGAGGATGTTGCAAATTCACCGATCGTACAGCTTGTAAAATCCATGATTGAACAGGCGGCGAGGCAACGTGCGTCCGATATTCACATTGAGCCGATGGAAGATAAAGTGCGTGTCCGTTATCGTATTGATGGTGTGCTTTATGAAAAATCGACCTATCACATCAATTTGTTAAGTGCAATCATTACTCGTGTAAAGATTATCGGAAATATGGACATTTCCGAAAAGAGAAGACCACAGGACGGAAGAATCACCATGATGATCGACCGGAAGGAATATGATATCCGTGCATCCATTCTTCCGACGGTTTACGGTGAAAAATGCGTAATGCGTCTGGCACAGAAAAAAGCCTTGACAAGAGATAAAAAGAGTCTTGGATTTACCGAACAGCAGTTGCAGTTATTTGATGATATGCTGAATCATCCGAATGGGATTATACTGGTAACAGGACCTACCGGTAGTGGTAAGTCTACGACCTTATATACGGCGGTGAACGAAAGAAACCACGAAAATATTAATATCATTACCGTAGAAGATCCGGTAGAGGCAAATGTAGACGGAGTGAGTCAGGTACAGGTCAATGCAAAAGCGGATCTGACGTTTGCTTCGGCACTTCGTTCCATATTGAGACAGGACCCGGACGTTATCATGATAGGTGAGATTCGAGACAGGGAAACAGCATCTATCGCAGTGCAGGCATCCATTACGGGACATTTAGTGTTGAGTACCTTGCATACGAATGATGCACCGGGAACCATGACGCGATTAATGGATATGGGCGTAGAAAGTTATCTGTTAGCAGATGCCATGAGAGGCGTCATTGCACAGCGGCTGGTGCGAAGACTTTGTCCGCATTGTAAGAGAAAACGGAAAGCCCTTGGAGAAGAAAAGGGCATGATGGGCATTAACCCAATGGAAGAGGTTGAGATTTATGAGCCGGTAGGCTGTGAACACTGCAATGACACTGGATTTTACGGAAGAACCGGTATTTATGAGATGATGCCGGTCACATCGACTCTGCGCAATGCAATTGCGGCACGGATGTCTACGGATGAGATTCGTGAAGTGGCAGTGAAAGAAGGAATGAAAACGTTACACAGTGAAGCGGTCAGACTCGTTTTAGAAGGAGAAACATCCTACCATGAGATGATCCGTATCTCACTTGGAGAATAGAGGAAAAACAGGTTATGGGTAAAATAGAAGATATTTTAATCGACGGAAACCAAAAAAATGCTTCAGATATTCATCTTTGTCCCGGCAGTCCGGTCATGTTCCGTATCGACGGAGATCTGATACCGATGTCGGAGGAAAAGATTAAGCCATATGAAATAGAAGAAATGATCAAGCCAATGCTGACAACCGAGCAGTTAGAAGTGTTAGAGCGGGAAGGTGAACTGGATTTTGCACATTCTATCGCAGGATTTAACCGGGTGCGTGTCAATGTGTTCCGTCAAAGAGGAACGTATGCGATGGCACTTCGTATCCTTTCATTTGAGATTCCGTTACCGAAGGATTTAGGCGTTCCGGAGGCAGTTGTAAATCTGACTTCAAAAAAGAGAGGTATGGTGTTAGTAACAGGAGCAACCGGAAGTGGTAAATCCACAACGTTAGCTTCTTTGATCGGAGTGATTTCAAAGAATTACAAAAAGACGATCATTACCTTAGAAGATCCGATCGAATATTTGCATGGACATGGAAAAGGAATGGTACTGCAAAGAGAAATCGGTTATGATTCGATGTCCTATGCAAATGCGGTCAGGGCGGCCCTAAGACAGGACCCTGATGTGATCTTAGTCGGTGAGATGCGTGATTTAGAGACGATTTCCATTGCCATTACGGCAGCGGAGACAGGACATCTGGTATTTTCCACGCTTCATACGAATAGTGCGGCTTCGGCAGTAGACCGTATGATCGATGTCTTTCCACCGTTTCAGCAGCAGCAGATCCGTGTGCAGTTAGCAGGTGTTTTAGAGGGTGTGGTGGCACAACAGCTTCTGCCAAGGCAGGAAGGCGGAAGAGTGGCAGCATATGAGGTCATGCTTGCGGTTCCGGCGATACGGAATCTGATCCGTGAGGAAAAAAGCTTTCAGATTCCATCGATTATCCAGACCAACAAGAAAATGGGGATGCAGACGATGGATGATGCAATTTATGATCTGTATATGAAAAGCTATATTACTGCAGAGACGGCAATCAGTTTTGCACATGATGCGGCGGGAATGTCACAGAAGATTAATCTGTTTTAAGAGATAGAGGAGAGGAAAATGGCGGATTATTCTTATATTGCAATTGAAAAAAGCGGAAAAGAAATAAAAGGAAGTATGGAATCGGACAGCAGGGAAAAAGTCGAACAGAAACTGCGTTCGCAGGGGTGTATTCCATTAGAGATCAAAGAGCAGAATGCCTTACAAAAAGATATTAAGATCGGCGTGGGCAAAAAAGTCAAGACAAGAGATCTAAGCGTGTTCTGCCGTCAGTTTGTAAGTATGCTCCGTGCCGGAGTCAGTATAGTGGAAGCATTAGATATGCTGTCGATACAGACCGAAAATAAGACACTTTCACAGGCAATTCGAGAGGTAAGAACGGAGATTGGAAAGGGAAGTACCCTGTCAGAGGCGATGGAGAAGCAGAACAAAGTATTTCCACCGATGTTAGTCAACATGGTAGAAGCCGGAGAAACCAGTGGAAGTATCGACAAGTCCTTAGAGCGTATGGCAATCCAGTTTGAAAAAGAAGCCAAGTTAAAGGGCATGATGAAACGCTCCATGATGTATCCGATGGTATTAGGAGTTGTGGCACTGGTAATTTTAATCGTTATGCTGACGTATGTTATCCCAAATTATATGGAAATGTTTGAGGGATATGATTTTGATATGCCGGCATTGACATTGGCAATTATGCACATGGGAGATTTTGTAAAAAATCATGCCATCCTCTTAGTTGCAATCATTGTAGCAATCGTTATAGGAATAAAAAGCTGGAAAAAAACAGAGTCAGGGCAGGAGTTTTTTGGTACGAGAGCGATCAAGATCCCGGTATTTAAGAATCTGAACATCAAGACCTACTCTTCCGTATTTGCAAGAACACTCAGCACATTGATGCAGGCGGGAATCCCGATGATCGATGCAGTAGACAGTGTGGCAAATACAATGACAAATATTTTATACAAAAGAGAGTTATTAAAAGCAAAAGAAGAAATCGCAAAAGGTGTTCCTCTTTCGGAACCATTGAAAAATGGAGGACTCTTTCCACCGATGGTAGTACATATGATGGCGATCGGAGAAGAGACCGGAGAGATTGAGGAAATGTTAGATAAATTAGCAGATTACTATGATGAAGAGGTAGAGGTAACAACTCAGACCGTTTTAGCACTTTTAGAGCCGATGATCATTGTATTTATGGCGATCATCGTAGTCATTCTGATAGCGGCGATCATGGGACCAATGCTTTCGTTATACAACGGCGTTGGCAATATGTAGGACCGCAGGGGTATTCCGTGTATCTAATTTCCGGGGGATAGGGCTTCGGACTTGAGATAATATATAAAAAAGAAAAAGGAGAGATTCATTATGAAAAGGACAAAGCGTAACAACAAAGGATTCTCGTTAGTAGAATTGATCATCGTAATTGCGATCATGGCAATCTTAGCAGGAGTTTTAGCACCACAGTTCGTTAAGTATATTGGAAGATCCAGAATTTCTACCGATATCCAGAATGCACAGCAGATTGCAACTGCAATCAGTGCAGAGTTCGCTGATACAGCGAGAACAACAGCAGTTGCTGAGCAGACAATCACTGATGGTAAAGCAAAATGGGATGGCGATACAGATGCTGCTAGTACAGCAAGAACTCAGAAAGAGGTTTTTGGTGGAGTACCAAAAGTAAAAGCAGCAAGTGGTAACTTCAAATATTCCGTTAGCGCAGATGGTGAAGTAACCGTTAAAGTTGGTGATACTCAGTTATATCCGGAAGCAGAAGGTAACTGGGCTAAGTAATTTTTGCAGTTTGAAAGGAACGGACTAACACATGGATACCATACTGATATTCGCAGAAATTCTCATATTTTTATTTGGAATCGTCATAGGCAGTTTTTTGAATGTCTGTATTTACCGCATTCCAAAAGGAGAGGACATTGTCAAAGTGAACTCCCACTGTATGACCTGCGGATATCAGTTGAAATGGTATGACTTAATCCCTATCTTTAGTTATATCTTTCTTAGAGGTAAGTGCAGAAAGTGTAAGACAAAGCTTTCCTGCCAGTATCCGATTGTCGAGGCAGTCAATGGATTCATGTATGTTCTGATTTTTGCAGTCAATGGACTGAATGTAGAGAGTGGGATATACTCTCTGATGGCATCCGCATTGCTGGTGCTTAGTGTGATCGATTTTCGCACATATGAGATTCCTTTTGGGATCAACGTATTTATATTTATCCTTGCCTGCATACATATGCTGCTGGATTTAGCACGGTGGAAAGACTATGTCATAGGTTTTTTCGCAGTCAGTGCTTTTTTATATCTGCTGTATCTGTTATCTAAGGGCAGAGCCATTGGAGGCGGAGACATTAAGCTGATGGCGGCAGCGGGCATGATGTTAGGTTGGAAAGCAATTATAATAGCATTTGTAATGGGCTGTATTCTTGGTTCGGTCATCCATCTGCTGCGCATGAAACTGACAAATGAGGATCATGTGTTAGCAATGGGACCGTACTTAGCAGCCGGTATTTTATTAGCGACGCTCTGGGGTGACAGCCTGTTACAGATGTATATGCGTCTTTGGTAGGCGTTTGTTTCGACAAAAGGTACAGGGAAGGTCTTTTTGTGGGAACAGACAGTGAAAAATGATAGCAAGGGAATGAGAAGATGGCAAATAGAGTATTATGTATTGAGATTGGAAACCGTATGACTCACGTTGTAGAGACGGATTTCAAAGTAAAAGAACCGAAAATCTATAAGAGTTTCAGTTTCCAGACACCGGATAATCTCTTTAAAGAAGAGACACTTGCGGACGTTCTTCCGTTTAAAGAGCGTCTGGATGCAGGGCTTGAAGAACATAAGATTAAGACAAGAAAGGCAGTGTTTGTATTAGCATCCAGCAGGATCGCCAGCAGGGATGTTGTCATTCCGCATGTAAAAGAAAACCGTATCCGGACATTGTTGTATGCAAACTCTGCGGAGTATTTTCCGGTAGACCTTGAAAAATATCAGTTGAGTTACCGGCTGTTAGATGAAGTAGAGGAAGAGGGCGAACAGAAATATAAGCTGATGGTACTTGCCGTACCAAACGAAATGATCGATGCTTATAAATCGTTAGCAAAAGTCTGCTTATTGACACTGGTAGATTTAGACTACATAGGCAATGCCGCAACACAGCTTTTAGAAAAAAATATCAAAAATGACTTATACGCGGCGGTAAGATTAGAAGAAGACACTACGATGATCACAATCGTCCGTGAGAACAAGCTTGAGTTACAAAGAACCTTCCCTTATGGAATCGCAGATGTTATACAGGCGGTTCAAAAATCCGGACATTTTGGTGAAGATATTGATTTCTATGAGACACTTGAAAAGATGCGGAAAGAAAATGTCCTGACCTTAGAAGAGGAAGAGATCCGGGAGGATATCACAGAAGGTTTCCGTGCCATTACCGGAAACGTTTCGCGTGTGATGAATTTTTACAGTTCCAATCATGCCGGTGCGGAGATGGAGAATATCGTTCTCTATGGTACCGGTGCAGATATCTGTGGAATGGAGCAGTATCTGTCTGATGAGCTGAGTATTCCTGTTTCAGGCGAACCGTTAAGGGAAGCACTCCCGCAGGAAAAGGGGAATACCGGAGATTATTATCCGCTGATGTATCTGACCTGTGTCGGTGCAGCGGTCAATCCGATGAAATTCCGTTTAGAAGATGAAAAGGAAGTTGCGGAGAAGAAAAAAGAGCATAAGCAGATTCATATTGAGCCAAAACAGTTCTTTGGGATCTGTGTTGTGGTATCACTCGTGCTTTTATTAGCGGTCATTCCATACTATGGCTATTTGAAGATGGGTGTTCATAAACTGCAAAAAGAGCGAAGCGAAAAACAGTATCTTGCGGATGAGTATAAAGAATACAATCAGGCAAAGACCGAATATGAAAAAATTGAAAATCTCTATAAAGAGACCACGACAACCTCAGAGGGGATCGGTGGATTCATTGACGAATTAGAAAAGAATATGCCAAGTGATATTTTAGTACGTTCCATTACCTCAACTTCTGAGAGTATCACGCTGGATATACGCGTAAGTTCTAAGCGCGAGGCAACCAAGATCGTAGATGAACTTTCTGATTTTGAGAGTATCAGTGATGTTCAGGTGGAATCTTTAGAGGAGACGGTCAGCGAATCCAATCAGTCCTATGTGGATTTCATGGTGATCTGTACCTATGTAGGAGGGACTGCAGATAGCGAGACACAGAATGAAACGACTATGAACGAAGACGTAGAATCACTTGAAACAAAGCAGCAGGATCAGACCGCAGGAAAATAGAAGTACGGAGGGGGTAATCCGATGAAAAAAGATAGAAAAGTAAAGAGTGCCGGTATGAGTGAACGGGATAAAAATCTCTTATTTATAGTTGGAGGAATTCTTTTAGTCGTACTGGTCGTTCAGTTCGGTTTTCGTAATTTTTTAGTAGAAAATAAAGCACAGAAAGCCGAGAAGGCTGCACTAGAAGCAGAATTAAAAGAGTTGGATGTCATTCAGAAAAATGAAAAAGAATATATTGCTCAGACGGAAGAATGGAAGAAAAAAACAAAAGAATATTATAAAGAATTTCCGGCAATGGTAAAAGCAAGAGACCAGATCCTCTATGCTTCCGATATGGAAAAGCGTTATGACAGCCTGCGTATTACCAAGGTCAGCATGGAAGCAGGAGAACTTGTGGCAGAGAATCAGGAAGCCGGTCTTTCCATTTATGGCGTACCGGAAATACTGGAGTTTACGGTGTCCTATTCCCAGTTAAAGGACTGGCTTCATCGGATACCAAAAGAAGAAGAAAGAAAATCCATAAATGAAATGGTGCTGACACTGGATGAGGCAAGCGGAAATCTGGTAGGAGACATTCGCATGAAGCAGTACTATATGTTAGGAACAGGAGAAGAGTATCAGCCAGCAGAGATTAATGATGTTCAAAAGGGAACAGATAATATTTTCGGTGGAGCATCCGGTATAGCACCGGAAGATGTACAGCAGACAAAGGCTTCACAGCAGGCAGGAGAGACACAGGCAACGGAGACTCCGGAGCAGTAAGCAGGAATGTAGCAGTAGATTTTAAGATGGAATGAAAGGAGGAACACGGATGAAACAGGATGATCGCGGTGTGTCTTTAGTGGAAATATTGATTGCCACAGCGATACTGGTGATCTGCGTGGTTCCTCTTTTTAAATCCATGATCCTTACCGTTCAGACTAATGCAAGATCCAGAGTGTTGTTAGCTGCAACTTCGGCAGGAGAGGCAGTGTTAGAGGATTTAAAAGCGGACGGTATGGAAGCCTTTATTCGGGATAAGGACAGTAAATCAATCTCAGATGTAGGTTATATTGAGGAAGATGGAAAAAAGACAGGATACAAATTCACCTATCCCGAATATGAGTCGGATGGAAAAAAATTTGCGGTTACCGTAGAGGTACGTCCGTATCAGAACACGGAGAATGCTGACGCAGACTACAATAAGAAAGAAGTTGTAGATTTAAAAAGGATCGATCTTTCCAAAGACGGAGTCTATGTACAGGATGATAAGATCATCGAAGAAGATTTTATCAAGGCAGTTTCAGAAAACAAGGTACAGGCAGACCAGAAGGATACAGTACTGAAAAATTTAGATATCCGGTGGAATTATGTAGTAGCGGCAGATAAGAATCAACAGAACATCTGGCAGAACGTCTCTTATTATTATAATGGGATTCTTTTAGGAGAGCATCCGATGCTTTTATATGACAGCAGACAGGCGGGCGGAACTCTTGAAAATCTTTATATCTGTTTTGAACCAAATGCAAAAAATACAATTACAGTCCAGAATAAAGACGATTATCCACTGAACCTGTTTTTGATCAAACAGGGAGATCAGGCAGCCAAAGTAGAGGTACATCTGGTTGGAACGAAAGAAAAGGAACACTTTGGGGAAGAGCAGGACCCGGACTTTACAAAGGGGATCCGGATACGGGCAAACTTTACGGATGCTGACACACCGCTATTCTATTATAAAGGAAGTGGAAGTGAAACATCGTTGAACCAGTCACAGTTAGAAAAATATTTCGGACTAAGCGGGCTCGATGGCAAACGTGTACATACGCGTCTTTACGATGTTACGGTCAAAGTAAATCGGGAGAACAAAGAAATCACAACACTGACGGGAACAGTCACCAGGTAGGGATAGATATGAAAAAGTTAAAAAAAGACAACAGGGGTGTTTCACTGGTCATGGTCATCGCGGCAATTGCACTGGTAACTGTTTTAGTAACCGTTGCATTGACGATGGGACTGTGGAATTATCAGATGAAGGCGACCAACCGTATATCAAAAAATAATTTTTATGATGCAGAGCGTGTCTTAGATGAGATCCGTCTGGGACTGCAGAGCGATGTATCCGATGCCATGTCACAGGCATATGTAGAGACGATGGCAGATTATACCGGAAAAAGTACGGCGAAACGGACGAAGCATTTTAATGAGACATATATCAAAGTGTTAAGAAGTAAGCTGGCACAGTCATCGGACGAGAATCATTACAACGTGGACTATCTGCTGAACTTTTTAGATCAAAAGGTCAAAGAGCGGACCAGCCTTACAACGGTAGAAGGAAAGAAACCGCAGCTGAGTGTCAGTGAAAGCGGTCTGACCTTGAAAAATCTTTTTTTAACCTATACGAATGAGCAGGACTATGAGACAAGGGTACAGACCGATATCCAGATCTTGTTTCCGCAGATGAATTTTACGGAGAGCGGTTCATTTCCAAATGTTTTAAAATATGCACTGATCGCACAGAAAGGAGCGTCTTTAGAAAAAACATCAAACGTTACCGTGGATGGAAGTCTTTACGGTGGTGGCGATGATGCCAGTCTTTCTGTTGGAAATGGTGTGAATCTGCTAGTGGAAAAGGGAAACGATGTGATCTTAAAAAACAAGCTCTGCTTAGAACAGGGTTCAGAGTTTTCGGGCGAGACAAAGGTAACACTATGGTCAAATGATATTGAAGCAGCGAATGCATCGAAGTTGTTCTTAAAAGGAACAACCTATACCGCCAATGACCTGACCTTGTTTGGAAGTGCCGATGTTCAAATCGGTGGAGAGTATTATGGCTTTGGTAATCCAAAAGCGGCGTTAAAGGCAGATTCTAACCAGAGTGCGAAAGTTAAGCAGGAGATTGAGAAGAACCCTTCGGATTACAGTAGTGCGATTATTGTCAATGCTATAGGCAGCAGTGTGAACGGAAGCAGTGCAAAGGCGAGATTAAATTTAGGACAGTCTACCTCGTTAATGCTTGCTGGAAATGCATACATTGGAAACAGTAAGGTATTCATGGGTGAATCCTTAACGGTAAAGAGCAATCAGATCGCCTATTTAGTGCCGGAATCCTGCATGGACGGTATGGCAAATCCAATGACAGAGCAGATGCGTATACAGGCATTAGCAAATACCGGTGGAGACACACCAACAAACCAGGCGGTACTTTTAAAGAGTCATATTTTAAGCCGTGTACAGGCATTGACTCCGGGAGTGGCAGGAATAGAGGAGATGACACAGGGAAATCTCTACTATTACTATATGAGATTTGAAAGTGCCAAAGCGGCAAGTGATTATTTTACATCATATTACGGTTCCGCGGCATCCGCTAAGATTAAAAATTATCTGGATCTGTATGTGGATCAGAAAGCTGTCCAGATCAACCGTAATGCAAAAAAGGACTTGAATGGAAATATTTTAGTATATGATGCAATGGGAATTACTTCGATTGGTGATACAATTACGGAGGGCAGTGATCTGTCTGATTCTAAACAGATGAGTGACCAGCTTGTCAGCTATCAGGATATGTTCCATTCAAATAATATCAATCTGACAATGAATTATGAGGCATTAAGTGGTGTACAGAAGTCGAGAACAGTCTTTGAAAATTTAGTAAAAGATAAATTATTTGATGTGGTAGGAACTTCCGGCTGGTTCACTTACAAAGAAGGCGGGACTTCCTATGCCGCATATGTGACAGATAATACCTCGCAAAAATTGGTTATGGATGATACTTTTTTAGGAAAAGCACCATCGGGAGCAAAGATCAGAATGGTCATTGCAACCGGCGATGTTAAGGTACAAACGGATTTTGAGGGAACGATCCTGAGTAAAGGCAAAGTAACCGTTTCTCCGGCAAAAGCAAACATCACGCTTTGCAAAAACCAGAACCAGCTTGCAAAACTGATCGCAGGCGGTACCTGTCAAAAGAGTGGAAAAGATTATCTGTTAAAAGATTATCTGACAGATTCTGAAAAATATCTTGGAAGAGAAGTCGAAATGGTATCATCTGATAACAGAATACGGTTAGAGCAGCTTGTAGTATACACAAACTGGTCGAAAAAGTAGTGGAGTAGAACATGTATAAGAATAAAAACGGTGGTTTCTCATTATTGGAATTGATCGTGGTGATCGCAATCATGGCAGTGCTTGGAGGCATCGTGATCGGGAATTCCAATTACAGCAAGAGCGCACAGGTAAAAAAGTATACAGAACTGACAGACGGGTTTATGCGTAAGGCAAGAACGGAGATCATGTCTAAGAATACAGTAAGCGGAGTCTGCCTCTATGAAAAAGAGGGATGCTATTATATAGAATCCTATAAAGAAAAAGAAAACGGCGGAACTGTTACATTTGAAACCGTGAAGCGGGAAAAATTAGGAAAACCACACGGAGTTGAGATATCCGCAGCAAAACAGGATGGCACAGGGGAAAAGACTTTAAGGGACAATGCAGGAGATTCCCTTAGTACTTTTATCCGGATCGGGTATGACAGATCTACCGGTGCCGTTTCAAAGTTCTGTGTCAATACAGAGGATACATCAGATTTAACGTATACAAAGATCACATTCAAAAAAGGAGAGAACTCAAAATGTATCGAGATCAATCCGGCAACAGGAAAACATCAACAAAAGTAAATAACCATGGTTTTTCTTTAGTAGAGCTGATCGTTGCAATCGCCATTATCGGGATTGTAGGCGGAGGAGTCGTAAGTCTGATCCAGTCAGGAAGTAAGACATATCAGTCCAGCAGCAACGAAACAGATATGCAATACGAAGCACAGGTGCTGTTAAACCAGTTAGAGCAATATGTCATCGGTGCGAGAGGAATCCGGCAAAAGGATGATGTGACCACCATTTATGATGAGGAAAACGGAAAAACACAGGTAGATATTTTAAGCTATTCTGCTTCTGATAAAAAGCTCTATTATGAGAGACAGGAAAAAGCGGCAGAAGCATCTGAATATACGACTACGGTAGAAAAAACAGCACTCGCAGAAAATGTAGAGAGCTTTGCGATGGATGTTTCCAAGGCACAGGAAAAAGGCAAAGTGAAAGCAGCGGTCACCTTAAAAAAGGATCAAAAGACCTATCAGGCAGATATGGTATATCTTCTGCGAAATGCCGTGGTTGTGAATCCAACCGAGGAAGAAGATTATGAGGTCATGGATCCGACTGAAGAAGAAGTTTCCGTGGTAAAAAAAGTAGAGGTCAATGCATCGAGAACGGCTTTATTAAAAGGCGAAGAACAAGTATTTTATGCCATTGTAACAGGAGAACATTATCCATCCCAGAAGGTGAACTGGTTTTGTACAGGAGCAAATAATGCCAAGACCTATATAGGAGAAGACGGAGTCCTGCATATCGGAGCCGATGAGACGGCAGAGACATTGACGATCACGGCACAGTCTGCACAGAATCCGTCAGTCAAAGGAAGCATGACGATCCACATTAACCATGCCGGAATCCGGATTTATCCGGAAGAAGTCTGGATCAGTCCGGCAGGGGGTACCTTAGACCCGGAAAAGAATGGAAATGGAGAAGTAACCTATCATGCAGATATTTTAACTTCAACCGGATTAAAAATTTCTGATCTGGTATGGTCTGCATCGAAGAGTAATTACAATAATGACTTGCAGAACAACCAGAAGATTCATATTAATGCAACGGAGACAAGTGGCGATTTTACGGTATCGGCATCTGTAACCGACGATGCGGGACATGTATTTACCTCGAATCAGGCAGTCGTACATGTGGTAAGAATTGAAGCTGACAGGAAGAGTATGGCATATATGGGCAGTGCAAAGCTCACAATCTATGGTTTAGAGGAGCTTGCGGCAGGAGGTTTAAAAATCGCATCTTCCATAGACGAGATTAAAGAGGACAGCGGAAGTGGGAATTTCTATCTTTATGATAGCCGTGGAGTATTGTCCTTTGGAAGACCGACCAAGAATGTAGACGGAAGCTGGGAGTGTACGGCAACCTTTGATCCGGATCGTTCTATTTTACGCTGGTTATTTGGAGGCTTCCGTTCACAGTCCACCAGTATTGGTGTCTATCGGGCAGGAGAGACGATTAGGAGAACCGATAAGAATGGAAATACTTATGAGTATGGTTTTTCTGTAAATAAAATGGGTATCAGTTGGAATTAAAGGGAGAATCGCAATGGGAAAGAAAGGCTGGAAAAATAAGAGAATATGGTGTGTGGTGATCGCAGCAGCACTTTTATGTGTCGGAACAGGCGGTTATCTGTTTTTTCATGTGCAGGCACAGGGGATTTTGACAGGACTTGAAGAGAAAGTTTCCCAGAAAGTAAAGGACAGTAAAAAGTTCCAAATCATAGAAGTAGTACCGGATGGCTCCGAAGGTGAGATTGGTTATCTGGTTAAAAATCCCAAAACAGATCTTACCGGTGAGTATCTGAAAAAATACCTGAATACATATCTTGCAGAGGACACATCCAGACAGAATACATCACAGGTGCGTAAAGATTATGTGAATTCCCTGATGGAACAGTTAGATGCATTTTCCGGAAATGGGAAACCATTGCAAAAAGAAGGGAATTATGAAGAAGCCTATTTCCCTAAAGATGCAGAAAACTGGAAGGTCATGGAATTTCCGAAAGAGCAGTATGAAACCCAGCAGCTTCACGGAAGTTATGAAGAAACACCGGCTTTAGATGGCAACTATGAGCCAAATATTACCGGCTTTCAGTACGATAAAGATTCCGGTGCCTATACAGTGAATTTTACAGAGACGATGCGTACCGATACAACGGATGCAGTCTATACACAGGCATACCGTAACGTCGGAACCGATGAAAACGGAAATCCTATGATGGAGGCAGCAGGTGAGAATCCGACAGGAACCTTATACTATATTGAGTCCTTTCAGTATGTAGGTTCCGGAAGTGCAGGGGCTTGTTATACACCGGTATTAGATGCGGAATTACCGTATTCCTATATAGGAACAAGCGGCTCTTATCAGTTTGTAGAGGACGAAGCAAAAGAAGAATGTATCGTCCAGATCGGAAAAATCTATTACAAAGGCGGGTTCAGCAGTCAGGACTGGATGCGGAGAAAGGTTTTAGCTTCGAAAGACAGTGACAGTTTAGAGGTCGAAGTGGTTACGGTAGAAGAGAGTCAGTTAGCACAGACCGATCTGTCTGCGGCAGATTTTATCTATCTCTGTGGAGATACCACAAAAAGCTCTAAAGCCTATCAGAATCCACAGGCAGTCTGGGATGCGGTGGCAAACAGTGTTTCGCTGCAAAAAGTTCCATGCATGATCGATGCATCCAGCGGAGTATGGGAAAAGTGTGCCGCTTATCAGGAAGGCTATACGGGACAGAGTGATTTTATACATGAAAACGTCTATATCTTTGGAACGAAGGATGCAGCAGCAAGAGAGCCGCTTTTTGAGAATTTAGAAGGCGTGGTTTCCGATACTTCGGGATGTTCAGAGGTATTAGAACTAATAAAAAAAGAAAATATGATAAGAAGCGGCGAGGAAAAACTTTCGACAGATATTACCCGCCTGTTTCTGATGCAGTATATTATTGATTATAGTAATCAGCGCAGGATCCAGACCAAGGATCATTTCCGTGTCTTAGAGATCCAGCCGACGGATGCCATAGCAGCCGATGTGAAAGGTTTCAGTCTGACAAAAGAAAAGATAGCAGCGTGGGCAGGCATATCGGCAGATGCTGCGGATATTACGATCGATTCGATGTCTACTGCTGAGTTCATCAGTAAGGTCGAGGATTTAAATAAAGACTACGATATGATTTATGTGGGAGCATGTATTGATTATCTGAATACAAAGGGAAGCGGCAGCTCAAGATATACGGTATATAACGATACCAGAATGAATGGATTGATTTATACGCATACTGGAGACTATATCACAGGTAATCTCTGTATATCGGGCATGATGGATGTGGATTATGGTGGAGCATATCTGTTTCGGAATAACACACCCCGGCCATATGCAAGATACGCGGATGACAACTGGGGTCATGAGGGATTATTATTACACAACAATGGTGGTATCTATACGGCATTGCGGAATCGTACCAAGATAGAAAATGATGTCTTAAGACAGTATTTTAAGAAACCATATACACAGACACAGTATGCCTATGGTATTGGAGCAAGTCCGAAGGAATTAACCGGGGATTTGCTGAGCTTCCGTTACAGCGGTAATGATATTACAAAGACAAAACTGAAGGATTTATTAGAATATGTCAGTGCAAATTATCCGGTTGTAGTTTCGGATGCACTTTATCACACAGATAAATCCGTAAATCAGGATGCAGTAGACAATACTTCATACCTCTATCAGTTTTTAGAGCAGATTAAGGGGAATCAGAATGTATTTACCGTGAGTCAGGCAGAAAATGTGGGAAGTGGGATTGGAGATTATCTGAATATTCCAAAACCGCAGATTTTATATTTTGATATCAGTGCACCGGAAACTCTAAGCTCATACGATGGAATCGGCACGGCAAGCGGACAGGTTTTTTCAGACGTTTCTAAGATGATTGTAGATACATCGAATGCACAGTCAGAGGGAACTTATACTGTAAAAGTAGGATTTTACTTAGAGAGTCAGGTGGAGGCATCAGCGACCTCCGTCTATCGTCCGGTATTTTGTCTGGATATGAATGCAGACGGTAAATTTTCAAAAGCAGGAGCATCCGGCAGTGGGGAAGAGATGAGCTGTACGATTTACAATGCAGATACCGGCGAGGAGGCACCGAAGGACGGAGAGGGGAACTATCAGTTAAACAGCAGAGTGCGATATCGGTTAGAGCGTCAGATTCCGGCAACCTACCGGGGTGTATTGTCCTGGCAGTTAGAACTGGTGCAGGTATCTAATCCGGGTGTCAGAACTTCAGATATACAATACACTAAAGTGGATGGTATTGGAGAGCAGGAGATTGTCAAAGTACTACAGATTACAAGTCAGAGTGCAAGTGGAGCAGATAATAACCGTATCAATCTGAAGCAGGAGACACAGATACAGGAGTATCTGGATGAAGTATGCAATATGACAGGCTTAAAATTTGATATTGATACGATAGGCGGAAGAGATTATGGAAATAATGCTTCGAGTATCAGAACGGCAGAAGAGTTCTATAAGAAAAAACTGACCGGACTTGGAAAATCATTAGAAGATTATGATATGCTCATTATTGGATTTGCCAGTGAGTATTATGACTTATATAACAGTTCTAACAGAAAGAGTCAGTATGCGGTAGATGCCATTAATCTCTTTATTGATTCCGGTAAGAGTGTGTTGTTCTCAAATGATACTACGTCGTTTGTCAACGTATCACCGCATCATTCCTTTAAGGATGGACATCTGACATCTTTTAGTGATGACTGGGAGGTGCCACGTCAGTGGGGTTACTATATGAACAATGCATTCCGGAACGTTATGGCAATGGACCGCTATGGGGTTTCAGCAGACACGGATACGACAGAGAGTGCACAGATGCAGGCACAGGGAAATCTGTTAAAACAGCAGCAGCATCTGACTGTTGATACACAGACACTTCATGCAACCGTAAATCAGGGATGGGTTTGTGAGTATTCAGCCGTAGGTATTGGAAAATATGAGGATGGCTATAAAAGTAAAAAGCTGGGGTATTTTTTAACGAGAAATATGAAAGAAGGAACTTTAAGTGAAAACAGGGATATTGCCTATGCACCAAAGACCTATAACAGCAGCACGAAACAGGCACAAGCATTAGGACAGACGCATGGATTTACCAATGCAGTGTTAAATCATTATCAGACTATCAACCAGAATTATCTGGGCGAATTTCATAAAGAGGGATCAAATCATGTACAGTATCTGAATCTGCGAAATGATTTACTTCCAAAGGTGGATAACAGCCAGAGTGATGACAGATTACGATTACAGTATCGTGATGGTAAGGTATGTGCAAAGGTTACCCGTGAAAATGACGGCCTGATTACACATTATCCATATGAGATTGGAACAGAGTTCCGGTCGGCAAAGACAAATTATCAGTATTATCAGTTGAACATGGATCAGGATGCAGATGGAGACGGCAACGGAGATGTAGTCGTGTGGTACTGTCTGTCCGGTGATGCAGACAATCCTGATTCCGAGCGTGGCAAGGTATATAAAAATACTAAGAACGATGCCCGCAATAACTACTATATTTACAGTATCGGAAATGTGACCTATTCGGGAATGGGTAACTCGGAATTAGACCATTCGGGAGATGATTTAGAGACCAAGTTATTTGTCAATACGGTAGTAGCTGCGTACAAAGCAGGAGTAGAGGCACCGGATGTTAAAATTTTAGATGCACCGGATAAAAATGCTGCTGAGAAAAAGTATGAGTATATTACTTATGACAGTTCATTTTCCGACAAACCGATAGAAGATGACATCGTATTCTACTTTACGGTATCAGACCCGAACTTAGCATCATCACAAAAACAGATGACGATGGAATTCTCGTATTACAATGGCAGTAACAATGTCATCTTGGGAAAAGATGACGTTCAGGTTACGGATATGACCACCAATACGGCAGCCTCCGATGCCTATACGGAAGGTCATATTTATAAAGCAGTTCTGCATGGAGCATCTGCAAAATTAGCAGAAGCGGGAAATGAAAGTTTAGAGATCCGTGCAAAATTGAACTGCAGATTTAACTATTACGGAAAAGAAGAAAGCCATGATGATGTATCAACACTAAAGGTTTTAAAGACCACATTGTTCGATCTGAATTAGGCATATGAAACCAATTATTATGGAAGTATAAAATCTTTCTAAAAAAAACGTAGTATTGTTGACACTCTATCAGGCACGTTGTAACATATTATCTAATGGAACAGAGCGTGATACTGGCAAAGGAGAACAATATGTTTGGCTATATCAATATTAATAAGAGTCAGTTGTCAGAAGAAGAGCGAAAGGCATATCAGGCATATTACTGTGGTCTGTGCCGGAAGTTAAAGACAAACTGCGGAGTCAAGGGACAGGCTCTGTTAACCTATGATATGACTTTTCTGATTGTACTCTTAACAGGGCTTTATGAGGTAGAAGATCACAGGAAAAAGTTCACCTGTGCGATCCATCCGACAAAGAAGCAGTTAGCGTATATCAATGAGATTACAGACTATGCTGCAGACATGAATGTGGTGCTTGCCTATGAGAACTTTGGGGATGACTGGAGAGATCATCATTCGATCCCGAAGAAGGCATACATGAAGGTTCTCGATAAGGATTATCAGAGGATATATCTGAAATACCCAAGACAGGTAGAGGCGATTCAGACATATATTGAGAACTTAGAAGAAGCAGAGGCGGCAAAGGAATACAATATTGATGCAGTTGCAGGCCTGACCGGTGAGATGCTTGGCGAGATTTTTGCATGGAAAGATGATGAGTGGAAAGATGAGCTGAAATGTTTTGGCTATTATCTTGGTAAGTTCATCTATCTGATGGATGCATATGAGGACTTAGAAAAAGATACTAAGAATCATAATTTTAACGTCCTGCGTCATATGTATAAGACAGACCCGAAGAATTTTGATGCATTCTGTAAACTGATGCTGACAAGTATGTTGTCAGAATGTGCGAAGTCCTTTGAACGTCTGCCGATCATCGAACATGGGGAGATCATCCGAAATATTTTGTATTCCGGTGTCTGGACAAAATATGAATATATGCAGTTGAAGAAGAAAAAGAAACAGAATGCCGGAACAAGGAGGCATCGGAAATGATCAATCCTTACGGAGTACTTGGAGTCAGTCCGAGTGCTACAGATGAAGAAATAAAAAAAGCATACCGCGCGTTGAGCCGGAAATATCATCCGGATGCAAATATCAACAATCCGAATAAGATGCAGGCAGAGGAAAAATTTAAAGAAGTCCAGCAGGCATATGAACAGATCATGCGGGAACGTCAGCAGGGCGGTTACCGGCAGGGCGGTTATCAGAACGGAAGTTACGGACAGAACAACGGAGGTCCTTATGGCTATGGTTCGGGTGAGAATCCGTTTGGATATGGAGATTCGTGGTATGAGAACATGCGTGGTCAGTATGAGAGTCCTTATGCGGGACAGGGAAGCTGGTGTTTGAGTATGATACTGTTAAACATGCTCTGTAACTGTTGTTGTTTCAGACCATGTTAACGAAAAAAGGTGTGAGTTACATCTGTAACTCACACCTTTTTTATTATGTTATTATGTTATGCCTGTACGGAAATTATTTATTTTTTTCGATTTCAGCCATCTTCATAGCACGAACCTTTAATGGCAGACCAAATAAAGTGATGAATCCTTCTGCATCGTGGTGGTCATATAAATCTCCGGTTGTGAAGCTTGCTAAAGATTCACTGTAAAGGGAATATGGAGAAGTTGTTCCTGCTTTGATGATATTTCCTTTGTAAAGTTTGAACTTCACTTCACCGGTTACATATTTCTGTGTAGATTCCACGAATGCCTGAACAGCCTCACGCAGTGGTGTGAACCATTTTCCTTCGTAAACGATCTGTGCAAATTTATTGCCCATATCTTTTTTCACAGTCATAGTGTCACGGTCTAAGATCAGTTCCTCTAACTGCTGATGAGCTTCCATTAAAATGGTTCCGCCAGGAGTCTCATAAACACCGCGGGATTTCATTCCAACCACACGGTTTTCTACGATATCTACGATACCGATACCATGTTTTCCACCAAGACGGTTCAGCTCACGGATGATATCAGATACTTTCATCTCTTTTCCATTGACGCTCTTAGGAACTCCGCCCTCAAAAGTCATGGTTACATATTCGCCTTCATCCGGTGCTTTTTCCGGGCTTACGCCAAGAACGAGAAGGTGGTCATAATTTGGCTCGTTTGCAGGATCTTCTAACTCAAGACCTTCGTGGCTGATGTGCCATAAGTTACGGTCACGGCTGTAAGAAGAGTCAGCGGAGAATGGAAGGTCAATACCGTGAGCTTTGCAGTATTCAATCTCAGCTTCACGGGAATCCATGTTCCATTTATCGTCACGCCATGCAGCAATGATCTTTAAATCAGGAGCAAGAGCTTTGATTCCAAGTTCAAAACGGATCTGGTCATTTCCTTTTCCGGTAGCGCCGTGGCAGATCGCAGTAGCACCTTCTTTACGGGCAACCTCTACAAGTTTCTTTGCGATACCCGGACGTGCCATGGAAGTACCAAGCAGATATTTGTTCTCATATACGGCACCTGCCTGTACACAAGGTACAATGTAGTCATCACAGAACTCGTCTGTAATATCTTCTATGTATAATTTGCTTGCGCCGGATAATTTCGCTCTTTCCTCTAATCCGTCTAATTCTTCTTCCTGTCCGCAGTCGATGCAGCAACAGATAACTTCATAATCATAATTCTCTTTTAACCACGGGATGATCGCTGTGGTGTCTAATCCGCCTGAGTAGGCTAAAACAACTTTTTCTTTCATAATCGTCGTCCTTTCTTACGTTCATTTTTGCAGTTTTCTGCACTGCAATTACTATATAATAAATACGAGAATAATGCAAGTGAAAAAATATACATATTTTTCAAATAAAAATGCATATATACTGGAAAAAGTGCCAAATGCAATGTATAATTTTAAATCATAGCGAATAAATATACATAAAAAATGAAAAAAATGTGTAAAAACCCTTTACGAAAACCAAAAGATATACTACACTAGATACAGTTATTGAAGAAAGAAGGCAAGAGAATGATAAAAGCAGGAATTATTGGAGCAACCGGATATGCAGGAGGAGAACTGGTGCGTATCCTTTTAGGACATAAAGATGTAGAGATCAAATGGTACGGTTCAAGAAGCTATATCGATAAGAAGTATGCAGATGTTTACCGGAATATGTTTACACTGGTAGAAGATGTCTGTCTCGATGATAATATAGAAAAGTTAGCAAAAGAGGTCGATGTGATCTTTACGGCAACACCGCAGGGATTTTTAGCAGGAGTACTGACCGAAGAGATCTTAAAACAGTGCAAAGTCATTGATCTGAGTGCGGATTACCGGATCAAAGATGTACATATCTATGAGCAGTGGTATGGAATTGAGCATAAGTCCCCACAGTTCATTGAAGAAGCAGTCTATGGACTCTGTGAGATCAACAGGGAAAAGACGAAAGGCAAAAGACTGGTAGCAAATCCGGGATGTTATACGACCTGTTCGATCCTGACCGCTTATCCGCTGGTAAAGGAAGGTCTCATTGATACAACAACCCTGATCGTCGATGCAAAATCCGGTACTTCAGGAGCCGGTAGAGGAGCAAAAGTACAGAATCTGTACTGCGAGGTCAATGAGAACATCAAAGCCTATGGTGTGGCAAGCCACAGACATACACCGGAGATTGAAGAGCAGCTAGGTTATGCGGCAGGCAAAGAGATCCAGATTAATTTTACACCGCATTTAGTTCCGATGAACCGTGGAATCTTAGTGACCGAGTATGCGACCCTGAATAAAAAAGACGGAAAACTGCCAACCTACGAGGAAATCAAGGCAGTATATGATAAATATTATGGAAAAGAAAAATTTGTGCGTGTATTGGACAAAGGAGTCTGCCCGGAGACAAAATGGGTAGAGGGAAGTAACTATGTGGATGTGAACTTTGTCATTGATGAGAGAACCGGCAGGATCATTATGATGGGAGCTTTAGACAATATTGTCAAAGGTGCAGCAGGACAGGCGGTACAGAATATGAATATTTTATTTGGGCTGCCGGAGGAAACCGGTTTAGAATTAGTACCGATGTTCCCATAAAAAAGTCAGAGGATAAGAAGGTCATACCGATAAAGGAATTGAGAACAAGCAGACAGGACAAAGAAAAATGGATACATATCAAATACGGACAATGACAATTAAAGACTACGAAGAAGTATATACGCTCTGGACAACGATCCATGGATTCGGCATGCGAAGTCTGGATGATTCGAAAGAAGGAGTACAGCGTTTTTTACAGAGAAATCCTTCCACGAGTGTAGTTGCCGTTGTCAAAGAAGAAAATAAAGAAAAGATCGTAGGAGCGATCTTATGTGGGCACGACGGAAGACGCGGATGTTTTTATCATGTCTGCGTAGATGAGCAGTACCGCAAACGTGGGATTGGAAAGAGCATGGCGGTAACCTGTATGAAGGAACTGCAAAAAGAGCAGATCAACAAAGTCTGCCTGATCGCTTTTAAAAATAACGAAGTGGGAAATGTCTTTTGGAAGAGTGTCGGCTGGACATTCCGGGAAGATCTGAACTACTATGATTTTACATTAAATGAAGAAAATATTACCAGATTTAATTCATAGGAAAGAGGGGCGCAGAATGAAAGTAATAGACGGCGGCGTGACCGCACCAAAAGGATTTTTAGCAGCATCAACAGCAGCAGGCATCAAATATAAGGACCGCAGTGATATGGCAATGATCTACAGCACGGTTCCCTGTAAGGCGGCAGGAACTTTTACCACGAATGTCGTAAAAGCAGCTCCGGTCTTATATGATAAAAAAATCGTAACGGAGAGTAAGAGCGTGCAGGCAGTGGTAGTCAATGCCGGAATTGCAAATGCATGTACCGGTGCAGAAGGATTTGGCTACTGTGAAGATACGGCAAAAAAAGCGGCAGCAGAGTTAAATATTGCAGAGGATGCCGTGTTAGTGGCATCTACCGGAGTGATCGGTATGCAGCTTCCGATTCAGAAGTTAGAATCAGGCATTGAAGTGATGGCAAAAGAACTTTCCGATACCAGAGAGGCGGCACATCAGGCGGCGTGTGCGATCATGACGACCGATACGATCTCCAAAGAAGTAGCCGTTACTTTTGAAGCAGGTGGAAAAACCGTTACGGTAGGTGGTATGTGCAAAGGCTCCGGTATGATACATCCGAATATGTGTACGATGTTAGGATTTGTCATGACCGATGCGGCGATCAGTAAAGAACTCTTACAGGAGGCACTCAGTGCCGATGTCTGTGATACTTATAACATGATCTCCGTAGATGGAGATACCTCCACAAACGATACGGTACTGCTCTTAGCAAATGGTATGGCAGAAAACCCGAAGATTACGGAAAAAAATGAAGATTACCGGAAGTTCTGTGAAGCGCTGAATTATGTGAATACGGAAATTGCAAAAATGATGGCGGGAGACGGAGAAGGTGCCACCGCATTGTTTGAAGTCAAAGTCATTGGTGCAAAGAGTAAAGAAGAAGCAAAAATATTGAGTAAATCCGTGGTATGTTCGAGTCTGACAAAAGCAGCCATTTACGGGCATGATGCAAACTGGGGCAGGATTCTTTGCGCACTTGGTTATTCCGGTGTGGAATTCGACCCGGAAAAAGTGGATTTAGTCTTTGAAAGTGCTGCAGGAAGCATTCAGATCATCAAAAATGGAATTGCCGTAGATTACAGCGAAGAAGAGGCAACCAGGATTTTATCAGAGCCGGCAGTAACAGCAATTGCCAACATGAATCAGGGCAATGCCGAGGCAACGGCGTGGGGCTGTGACTTGACTTATGATTATGTCAAGATTAATGCAGATTACCGCTCCTAACAGGTTATAAAATCAATGTAGACATAAAAGAATACTTTGAGAAAAAGCAGAAAAAGAAGCAGAAATAAGAAATCAGATAGAAAAACAGGAAAGAGGTTTTAGTCAGATGGAAGAAAAAAGCATGCAGGAAATTATGGATAAAGCGTCAGTCTTGATCGAAGCACTCCCATATATCCAACGTTTTAACCGTAAGATCATTGTTGTCAAATACGGCGGCAGTGCGATGGTAGATGAAGAATTGAAAAAAAGCGTGATACAGGATGTAACCCTGTTAAAATTAGTTGGTTTCAAACCGATCATTGTCCATGGCGGCGGTAAGGAGATCAGCAAGTGGGTTGGAAAAGTCGGCATGGAGCCGGAATTTATCAACGGACTCAGAAAGACCGATGCGGCAACGATGGAAATTGCAGAGATGGTATTGTCCAAGGTCAACAAATCCCTAGTACAGATGGTAGAGGCACTTGGTGTCAATGCGATCGGTATCAGCGGAAAAGATGGTGGACTGCTCAAGGTTGAGAAAAAATACTCAAATGGACAGGACATTGGATTTGTCGGAGAGATTACCGAGGTCAATCCAAAAATCTTACATGATCTGTTAGAGAAAGATTTTCTTCCAATCGTATGTCCGGTGGGCATGGACGATGAGTTTAACACCTATAATATCAATGCGGATGATGCGGCATGTGCGATCGCAAGAGCAGTCAATGCCGAAAAACTGGCGTTTTTAACAGATATTGAAGGCGTATATTTAGATCCAGACGATAAGAGTACCCTGATCTCAGAGCTGACCGTTTCAAAGGCAAAAGCATTGATCGAGGCAGGCAATATCGGTGGAGGCATGTTACCGAAGCTGAACAACTGTATTGATGCGATCGACAATGGCGTGTCCAGAGTACATATTTTAGACGGACGGATCGCACACTGTCTGCTGCTTGAAATCTTTACAAACAAAGGAATCGGTACAGCAATCTTAGGGGATAAGGAGACGAAATTCTACCATGAATAAAGAAGAATATATCAAAAGAGAAGAAGGAGCCATGCTCCATACATATAATCGTTTTCCGGTGGTCTTAGAAAAAGGCGAGGGAGTCTATCTCTATGATACGGATGGAAAAAAATATTTGGATTTTGCGGCAGGGATTGCGGTAGAAGCCTTAGGATATGGCAACCGGAAATATAACGATGCCTTAAAAGATCAGATTGATAAGCTGATGCATACTTCGAATCTCTATTACAATCTTCCGATCATGGAAGCCGCAGAAAAAATCTTAAAAGTATCCAAGATGGACAGAGTCTTTTTTACCAACAGCGGAACAGAGGCGATCGAGGGTGCGATCAAGGCGGCGAAAAAGTATGCTTATACCAGAGACGGCCATACGGATCATGAGATCATTGCTATGAACCATTCTTTCCATGGAAGAAGTCTTGGGGCATTGTCGGTAACCGGCAACAAACACTATCAGGAGCCGTTTGAACCGTTACTTGGCGGAATCCGTTTTGCAGATTTCAATGACTTAGAGAGTGTCAAAGCACAGCTTACCGATAAGACCTGTGCAATCTTATTCGAAACCGTGCAGGGTGAAGGCGGAATTTATCCGGCAACACAGGAATTTATGGATGGTATCGAAAAAATCTGTAAAGAGCGGGATATACTGTTGATCTTAGACGAGATCCAGTGTGGCATGGGACGTACCGGAGAAATGTTTGCATGGCAGGGCTACGGAGTGAAACCGGATATTATGACGAGTGCGAAAGCTCTGGGCTGCGGTGTGCCGGTCGGAGCATTTTTAATGACAGAGCGGATAGCAGAAAAATCCTTAAAACCGGGTGACCATGGAACTACCTATGGCGGCAATCCGTTTGTCGGTGCAGCAGTTTCTACCATGTTAGATATATTTGAGGAATTAAATCTGCCTGCCCATGTCAAAGAGATTTCTGCTTATTTAGAAGAAAAATTAGATGCACTCGTAGACAAATATGATTGCTTAACCCAAAGACGCGGTGTTGGTCTGATACAGGGAGTGGTAACTACAAAGCCGGTCGGTGAGATCACCTCAAAGGCATTAGAAGAAGGACTCATTATTATTTCAGCAGGAAGCGATGTCCTGCGGTTTGTACCGCCATTAGTGATCGAAAAAGAACATGTGGATGAAATGATCGAAAAATTAGATCATACGTTAGCAGCGTTATCGGAATAGAGTACAAAAGAGCCGATTAGAATAAAATTCCAATCAAAGTCCATACTAAGGATAATATATCTTTAGGAGGAGACTATGATTGGAATTTTTATTGCTCTGCTTTCCGGAGCATTGATGAGTATTCAGGGAGTATTCAATACGGAGGTAACGGAACGGACAAGCATCTGGGTCGCAGGAGCATTTGTACAGTTAACGGCATTGATCGTCTGTTTGGCAGCATGGGGGATCACGGACCGAAGCAGTTTTATGGAATTGAAAAACGTAGAACCGAAATATATGCTCTTAGGAGGAGCCATCGGAGCCTTCATCACGATCACCGTTATTAAGAGTATGGAAGCGTTAGGTCCTGCAAGGGCAGTAATGCTGATCGTAACAGCACAGTTACTGGTTGCCTATCTGATTGAGCTGTTTGGGATCTTTGGTGTGGATAAACAGCCGTTCCAGTGGTCAAAAGTGGTCGGAATGGCACTTGCCATTGCCGGAATACTGGTTTTTAAATGGGAATAAAAGTCTTTCAAAACAAATCCTTAAAAAAACGGAAATACTCTTGTAATAAATTTAAAATTTCGTTACAATAAAAAATAGCAGGCATAACGGACTCCTTTTTCAAAAAAAGGAGGACCAAAATGAAAAAAACAGTCATTTTCCTGTTTCTGATCTTATGCATGACAGCCGTAAACACCGGATGTCAGAAGAAACAGGAGACGGATTTTATATTAGAAAATCCCAAAGAGCATACGGATAACGAAAAGCAGACAGAAGGAAACAAAGATATAAAAGAAGGAAAAAGTGACTCTGAGAAAGAAAAGAGCACGGAAAACATCTTTGTATATGTCTGTGGAGCAGTGCAAAAACCGGGAGTCTATGAGCTTTTACCGGGACAGCGGATCTGTGATGCCATAGCGGCAGCCGGAGGACTGAGCGAACAGGCAGCAGGTGACAGCCTGAATCAGGCAGAGGTCTTAAGTGATGGACAGATGTTGCGGGTACTGACAACGGAGGAAGCGGCAGCGGCAACGGTGCAGCCGGGGCAGGAGACTGCAGAGAGCAGTCGGGACGGACGCGTCGATATCAACACGGCAGATGCGTCTGCCCTGATGAGTCTGCCGGGGATCGGCCAGTCGAAAGCAGATGCGATCATCGCTTACCGGAATGAGCATGGAGTGTTCAAGGCTCCTGAGGAATTGATGAATATCAGTGGGATCAAAGAAGGAGTTTATCAGAAAATAAAGGACAGTATAAAAGTTAACTGAGGTGTAAAGATGGCAAAAAAAGTTCTTGTTGTAGATGATGAAAAGTTAATCGTAAAAGGAATCCGGTTCAGTCTTGAGCAGGACGGCATGGAGGTGGATTGTGCCTATGACGGCGAAGAAGCCTATGAAAAAGCAAAAGCAAATGCATATGATATGATCCTTTTAGATATCATGCTGCCAAAAATGAATGGATTCGAGGTCTGCCAGCAGATCCGTGAATTTTCAAGTGTTCCGATCGTAATGCTGACGGCAAAAGGTGATGATATGGATAAGATTTTAGGGCTTGAGTATGGAGCAGACGATTACATAACAAAGCCTTTTAATATCCTAGAGGTCAAGGCAAGGATCAAAGCCATTATGCGAAGAACCGGAAATGCAAAACCGAAAGAAGAGGAAAATCCTAAGATTGTAGAGAGCGGTGATCTGAAGTTAGACTGTGAGAGCCGAAGACTTTTTATCCTTGGAAAAGAGGTCAATGTGACGGCAAAGGAATTTGACCTGTTAGAACTTTTAGTCATGAATCCGAATAAAGTGTACAGCCGGGAAAATCTTTTGAATCTGGTATGGGGATATGAATATCCGGGAGATGTCCGCACGGTTGATGTACATGTCAGAAGACTTCGTGAGAAGATCGAGGCAAATCCAAGCGAGCCGAAATACGTCCACACCAAATGGGGAGTGGGATATTATTACCAGAGTTAAGGTGTAAGGTCATGAAAAAAAATAATGCATTTCAAAAATTCTTAAAAAGCATGCGATTCCGTCTAATACTGTTATGTCTGATCGTCGGAATCCTGCCGTGTCTGGTTTTGCGAGCCGGTTTTTTAAAAGCTTACGAAGACCAGGCGGCTTCTACACGCAGTATTGCGATTATCAGTCAGGCAAAGATCCTTGCAGACCAGATTGCAGCAAATGATTATATCAATAAACAGAATACGGAATCGATCACGGTACAGTTAAACCAGCTTTCGAATATCTATGACGGCAGGGTAATGCTGATCGACTCTGCATTTCAGATCGTGGCAGATACATATGGATTAGATGAGACAAAAACCATTATTTCCGAAGAAGTCGTCCAGAGTCTTTCCGGAAAAGAAATCTCAAAATATGATAAAGAGAGCCGTTATTTAGAAATGACACTGCCGATCAAAGCGGCAAACAGTACAGAAGTCATCGGTGTTATGTTAGTCAGTGTCTCTATGGACAGTGTCCTTCATGACCGTGATGCCGTGGGACGCAATGCGGCAATCCTTACGCTCATTATCGGCGTATTGATCTTAGCATTTGCCATTTTTGCATCCGGCAGACTGGTACGTCCGCTTCGCAGGATGGAGAAATCTATCCGTGATATCCAGACCGGATATGAAGAAGACGGACTGAATGTGAATACCTATACCGAGACAAAAGAGATGTCGGAGAGTTTTAACCAGTTATTCGGAAGGATGAAAACGATTGACGATTCCAGACAGGAATTCGTATCGAATGTGTCCCATGAGTTAAAGACCCCGCTGACCTCCATGAAGGTTTTAGCGGATTCCATCAATGCCATGGAGGATGCACCGGTAGAGCTTTATAAAGAGTTCATGGAAGATATCACAAATGAGATCGAGCGTGAGAATAAGATCATCACAGATCTGCTTTCCTTAGTAAAAATGGATAAGTCTGCGGCAGATTTAAATATTTCAAGCATCAACATCAATGAGATGCTAGAGCTGATATTAAAACGTCTGCGTCCGATCGCGGAAAAGCAGAATATTGAACTGGTGTTAGAGACGTTCCGTCCGGTTACGGCAGAAATCGACGAGGTAAAACTGACCCTTGCAATTACAAATCTGGTGGAAAATGCGATAAAATACAATCGTGAGAACGGCTGGGTACATGTGACTTTGAATGCAGATTATCAGTATTTCTATGTCAAAGTAGAGGATTCGGGAATTGGAATCCCGGAGGATTCCCTAGAGCATATTTACGAGAGATTTTACCGAGTGGACAAGTCCCATTCGAGGGAGATCGGTGGAACAGGACTTGGACTTGCGATTACAAGAAATGCCGTGCTGATGCACCGTGGAGCTATTAAAGCATACAGTACGGAAGGCGAGGGAACCATCTTTACCGTGCGGATCCCGCTCAATTATATTGCATAGGGGGCAGAAGATGAAGAAAAGATATTTGATATTTCTATTTGCAGCATTGCTTCTGCTGTTATGCGGCTGTGGATCGAAAAAAGAAGTAAAAACAGGATATCAGATTTATTATCTGAATTCAGAACAGACAAAACTCAATCCGAGGGAATACCATCCAAAGAGCAAGGATGCGGAAGGCATGGTCAAAGAATTTTTGCGGGAGCTTTCTTCTGCACCGGAGGACGTGGAATATCAAAAGCCGATCCCGAATGATGTGGAGATTACAAAGTATCGGATCGAAGGCGACCAGCTATCTGTCTGGATGGATTCAGATTATTATAATATGGATGCGGCAACGGAGGTGTTCTGTCGTGCAGCCGTAGTGCGTACCATGACGCAGATACCGGATATCTCCTGTGTTTCCTTTTTTGTGGGAGACAGTCCTTTAGTAGATTCCAAAAATAATGTAGTAGGACTGATGACTGCAGAAAGTTTTGTGGAAAATCCGGGAGAGCAGATCAATGCGATCCAGACGACGACACTGACACTGTATTTTTCTAACCGGGATGGAGATGCATTGGTAAAAGAGACACAGACGGTCCACTACAGCAGTAATATTTCGATAGAAAAATTAGTGATCGAGCATCTTTTAGAACAACCGAAGAATGCAAAAGGCAAATCAGCCATTCCATCAGGAACAAAACTGCTCAGTGTCACAACCGTAGATGGTGTATGTTATGTCAACTTTGATGCCGGTTTTACAAATCAGGATTATGAAATTCAGGAGCCGATTGTCATCTATTCCATTGTCAATTCCTTGTCTGAACTCTCCACCGTCAGCAAGGTTCAGATTTCCGTCAATGGAAGTACCAAGGGAGTGTATCGTGACAGTTATAAGCTCGATAAGATTTATGACCGGAATCTGGATTATTTAGAAGAAAGACAAAAGGGGGAAAAGGCAAAGAGTGAATAAAAGGCCGCTTTTTTTAGCGGCTGCATTCTTTCTGCTGGGAATCTTGTCGGCGCGTCTTTGGAATGTGTGGATATTTTTGCTATCTGCGATCTTCCTTGCGTGTCATAGTTATCTTCGCTGGAAAAAGAGGGGAAGTGTGCAGGGAATCGTATATGCTGTGACATTTTCTGTGATATTTGTATTGGGAATCTGTCATATGCAAAATGCCATAAAAAGCCATCAGGCAGTGGAATCCCTGTTAGAAGATGGAGAGAAAGCAGCCGTTTGGGGAACTGTCTCAAAAAAAGAAGAGGGTGCAAAAAGTACCAAAATCTATCTGAAACATTGTTATCTTCGTGTGGAAGAGAAGCAGCTTCCATGCAGACAAATCTTAGTATATCTGAATACCGACGTATCTGTCGGAAATATCATTTATGTCAATGGAACCGTCAAAACTTTAGAACCTGCAAGGAATGAAGGAAATTTTGACGAAAAGAACTTTTATGAAAGTCAGGGAACAGACTTTAAATTCTATGGAGAGAACGTGCAGTTTATCAGTCGTGATACAGACCGGTTTGCAGAATTTCTCTATCACAAAAAACGTGAGGTCATACAGCTTTATCAAAAAACGATGGGAGCAGAAACCGCAGGAGTGTTAAGTACCATGGTGTTAGGAGACAGACAGTTGTTAGAGCCGGAGATAAAGAGCCTTTATCAAAAGACGGGGATTTCTCATATTCTGGCGATCTCAGGTTTACATGTCTCTATCATTGGGATGGGTTTCTATAAAATGCTCCAAAAACAAAGAGTGCCGCTCTTGTTAAGGAGCACTCTATCGGCAGTGGCAATTTTGGTATTTGCCGTTTTATCAGGAGCAGGAGTTTCTACAAAACGGGCGGTGCTCATGTTCCTGTTGCTTCTTTTGGGAGGTGTTATCGGACGAAGTTATGATTCGCTGACCGGATTAGCGTTAGCAGCCATTTTTTTATTATGGGAAAATCCGTTTGTCTATGCCTATACAGGATTTATCCTTTCATTCTTAGCAGTCTTAGGTGTCGACGCGTCTGTCATTCTGTTGAAAAGCATGGACATTCAAAAGGGGATCAGAGAGCAGATATGTGTCAGCGGATGCATTCAGGCATTTACGATCCCGGTCATTGCATATTACTATTTTGAACTTCCAACATATGTCATTTTTATCAATTTACTGATACTTCCGACCACAGGCGTGGTGTTGTTCCTTGGGATATTTGGTGGTCTTTTGGGATTGCTGTATCCGGTACTTGGATTTTTGCCGTTGCAGGGTGCAAAAGGGATGTTACTGTTGTACCAGTCTCTATGTCGGCTTTTTTTGAAGTTGCCGGGAGCTGTCTGGACGACAGGAAAACCAAGGCTGCAAAGATTGATTTTTTACTATGTGGTTTTGGCTGCCATATTAACATGGCTCTGGTATGGAAAGAAACCTCAAAGAAAATTAAAAACAGAATTAAATAACAGATTAGAAAATCATAGATTAAAAAGGATTGCCTTAACGTTGTTCTATTTAGGACTACTTACATTTTCCATGCAAAAAGAAGGAAAAAGATTTCAAATTCAGGTATTAGATGTGGGACAGGGAGATGGCATTTATATAGAATCGGATGCCGGTACGGAAATTTTTGTTGATGGCGGAAGTGTGGATGTTTCGGAAGTCGGAAAATATCGGATACAGCCTTTTTTGAAATCTCATGGAGTAAAAGAGGTGGATTACTGGTTTGTCAGTCATTGTGACGCAGACCACTGTAATGGTCTGATGGAATTATTAGAGGCAGATGTTCCCATAAAACATCTCGTGTTTTCTAAATATGTTTTAAGGGATGAAGCACAGGAAGAGTTGGTGGCTCTTGCAAAGAGAAAGGGATGTCAGGTGCTTTATCTGGAGGAGGGAGAATGTTTTCGAGATGCTTCAGTCCGTATCCAAGCCATGTATCCTTCAGAAAAATCCGTGGAAGGGGAACGCAATGCAGACAGTCTGGTACTGCTTCTAGAACATGGAAACTTTCACGGACTTCTGACCGGAGATATTGGAAGTGAGCAGGAGAAAAAGTTAATAGAAACATATGGAGAAGTATGTGACAGTAGGAATATCGACTGGTATAAGGCAGCACATCATGGATCTAAGACATCGAATTCGAAAGAGTTATTGGATGCTTTGCAGCCGAAAATTGCAACGATTTCCTGTGGACAGGATAATTCCTACGGTCATCCGGGAAAAGAGGCAGTAGAGCATATGCAGGATGCTGGTGCAGAAATCTTTCAGACAACGGAGTGTGGACAGATTGGTATTACGGAGGAGGATGGGAAGATTATTATTTTTAAAAGGCTGGCTTGAAGCACCCTCCTCCTTTGTGTTAGAATATCCATATGAAAAGCATTGATGAGGATATAAAGACAGGACAATTTCAAAACGTTTATCTGCTCTATGGGGAAGAGGCTTATCTGAAACGCCAGTACAAGGAGAAGCTGTTAAAAGCCATGGTAACGCAGGGTGATACCATGAATTTTTCGGCATATGAGGGAAAAGACATTGCACAGGGCGAACTGATCGACTTGGCAGAGACACTGCCGTTTTTTGCAGAGCGCAGGGTTATTTTAGTGGAGGACAGTGGCTTTTTTAAAAATTCCGCCGAAGAACTTGCAGCCTATATCCCGGAAGTGGCGGAAAGCACCTGTTTTATTTTTGTGGAATCCGAAGTAGACAAGCGAAATAAGCTCTATAAACAGGTCAAAAAATCAGGCAGGATCGTCTGCTTTGAAAGACAGAATGATGAGATACTGATGCGCTGGGTCGGTGGCAGACTGAAAAAAGAAGGAAAAGCAATGACCAGGGCGGCATATCAGCGTTTCATTACCAAAACCGGAAATGACATGGAAAATATAGACCGGGAGTTAGAAAAATTGATCTGTTACTGCATGGATCGTGATACGATTGAAGAGGAACAGGTAGAAGCCATCTGCGTAGAGCAGACGGAAAACAAAATATTTGAGATGATCAATGCCATTTCAGAAAAAAGACAGAAGCAGGCATTAGACCTTTATTATGACCTGCTGACCTTAAAAGAACCACCGATGAGGATTCTGTTTTTGATCCTGCGACAGTTCCAGAAGCTGATGCTGATCAAAGAATTGAGCGGGCAGGGAGCAGACAGCCGTACCATTGCATCAAAGGCGGGAATGCCGGAATTTGCAGTCAGAAAAAACCAGAGGATGGCAGGCAATTTTACGATGCAGCAGATACGGGAAGCCATAGAAGACGGCGTGGAATTTGAAGAGAGTGTGAAGTCCGGAAGAATGAATGACAGGATTGCAGTGGAACTTTTGATCGTCAAATGCAGTCAATAAAAACCTATAAAACCGATGGGGAATAGAAGTTTTTTACAAAAAATGTAAAAAAATACTGGTAATTGTAAAAAGTATGTGATATAATGTATAAAAATGCAAGGGAGCATGAAATGATGCCACCCTTGTATTTTTTTATAAAAATATTAAGGAGGAAAGAAAATGAAAAGAGCAAAAGCATTTGTCGCTGTTCTTGCAGCAACAACAATGGTGCTGGGTCTTGTTGGATGTGGCAGTTCTTCTGATAAAGCAGATACTTCAAAATCAGAAAGCAAATCAGAATCTTCTTCATCTTCAGACCTGAATGTAATGCTTGAAACCCCTGTAGAATCACTGGATCCACAGCAGGCAACCGATGGTACTTCTTTCGAGGTAATTGCTGATTATACAGATGGTCTCATGCAGATGGACAAAGATGGAAAGGCAGTATGGGCAATCGCAGAGAGCTGTGATGTGTCAGAGGATGGACTTACATATACCTTCCATTTACGCGATGCAAAATGGAGTAATGGAGATGCTGTAACAGCAGCAGACTTTGTATTCGGATGGCAGAGAGCAGTAGATCCTGATGTTGCTTCTGAATATTCATACATGTTAAGTGATATCGGCCAGGTAAAAAATGCAGCAGAGATTATCGCCGGTGAAAAGGATAAGAGCGAATTAGGAGTCAAAGCGGTAGATGATAAGACACTTGAGGTAAGCTTAAATGTACCTGTAAGTTATTTTGAGTCACTGATGTACTTCCCGACATTCTATCCTGTAAATGAAAAATTCTTTGAGTCTTGTGGTGATACTTTTGCAACAAGCCCGGAGACAACACTTTCTAATGGTGCTTTCGTGTTAGACTCTTATGAGCCGGCAGCAACAGCATTCCATTTAACAAAGAATGAAGATTACTGGGATACAGACCGTGTTTCCCTTTCAGGATTAAACTATCAGGTAATCCAGGATTCACAGCAGGCATTAATGAGCTACCAGAGCGGTGACTTAGATACAACTCTTGTAAACGGTGAGCAGGTGGATCAGGTAAAAGATGATTCTGAATTCCAGAGCATTGGTGCAGGTTACTTATGGTATGTAACATCTAACATCAAAGATGTAAAAGAGCTTGCAAACTTAAATGTTCGTAAAGCTATGACTATGGCAATCGACCGTGAAGCAGTTACAAAAGACGTATTAAAAGATGGTTCCACACCAACTTATACAGCAGTACCACCACAGTTCGCAACAGGTCCTGATGGTTCCGACTACTCCAAAGACCAGGAGAAATACAGCGATGTATGTAAATATGATGCAAAAACTGCAGCAGATTACTGGGCAAAAGGTTTAGAGGAATTAGGCGTGAAAGAGGTTGAGTTAGACATGGTAGTAGATGCAGATGATGCACCACAGAAAGTTGCTCAGGTATTAAAAGAGCAGTGGGAAAAAGCACTTCCTGGTCTTACCGTAAACCTTGTGGTAGAGCCTAAGAAACAGAGAGTAGAAGACTTACAGAATGGTAACTTCGAGCTTGGTCTTACACGTTGGGGACCGGACTACGCAGATCCTATGACATACTTAGGAATGTGGGTTACAGACAACTCCAACAACTATGGTATGTGGAGCAATGCTGACTATGATGCGATCATCACAGAATGTACAACCGGTGACCTTTGCACAGATGCAGAAGGACGTTGGGCAAAACTCTATGAAGCAGAGAAGATTGCAATGGATGATGTTGTCATCATGCCATTATATACACAGTGTAATGCAGAGATGGTATCCTCTAAGGTAGAGGGAATCGAATTCCATCCGGTAGCACTGAACCGTGTTTATAAAGACACTGTAAAGAAATAAAAAAATGAGACATCCATACCGGGGTGTTATGAGCTGCACTGAGGTCAGACTTGGTGCAGCTATTTCCTATCAATATGGAGGATGAAAACGTGAAAAAATATACTCTGAAGAGAGTCATTACAGCACTCTTTACGCTTTTGGCGATCCTGCTGGTGTTGTTCGTACTGATGCAGTTGATGCCGGGTTCTCCGTTTAACGATGAAAAGTTAAATGACAGCCAGAGGGCGGCACTTTATGCAAAATATGGATTAGATCAACCGGTGGTCGTTCAGTTTTTCCGATATGTCGGAAATATGCTGAGGGGAGATTTTGGAGTTAGCTATAATATTTCTAAAAATACACCAATCTCGCAGTTGATTCAGACAAGACTTCCTATCTCCATTCTTATCGGAGGATTTGCAGTATTGATTGGTGCAGTTTTAGGATTACTGTTAGGATTACTTGCAGCCTTAAAGCACAATACAATTTGGGATTCTATCGCAACGATCATTTCGGTTATCGGAGTATCCGTGCCGTCCTATGTGTTTGCGCTGGCACTCAGCTATTCTTTAGGATTTAAATTAAAATGGTTCCCAATGCTGTTTAACATACAGGATGTGATGGGATCGAGCGTCCTGCCAAGTATTTCGCTGTCCATGTTTACCATGGCATCGATCGCACGTTTTACGCGAAGTGAGATGTTAGAAGTATTAGGCAGTGATTATATGCTTTTAGCAGAGAGTAAAGGTATTTCAGGAGCTTCCCTGATCTTTCGGCATGCATTGCGAAATGCACTGATCCCGATCATTACGGTATTAGCTCCGCTGATCGTAGATCTGATGACCGGTTCTTTGGTAGTAGAGAAAATCTTTGCCATTCCGGGAGTCGGAAGTCTTTTAGTTACTGCGATCCAGTCAAACGATTATAATGTTGTCATATCATTGAGCTTTGTATATTCTGCAATGTACATTATCATTATGCTGGTAGTGGATATTCTCTATGGAATCATTGATCCGCGAATCAGACTTGCGAAGGATGGTGATTAAGATGAGAGAAAAAGAAACCTGTATGGAAACCGTGACGGCGGCATATGTGCCGACTGATGAGGATTTCCGTTTAAAAAGCAATGCCGGAGAGATTGGCATTGATACGAACTTTGCTTCACAGAATTTCTGGAAAGATGTATTGATCCGTTTTTTTAAGAAAAAAAGTGCAGTCATCGGACTGATCTTTATCGTGCTGATCACCGTAATGGTCATTATCGGACCGGGAATGACACCGTATACTTACTCAGAGCAGAACCTGAGCCAGAAGAATTTAGCACCGCGTGTCGCTTCTTTGGAAAAACTGGGCATTTTTGATGGAAGTGAAAGTATCAGTACCACCAGCGGAAGCAAAAAGATGAACTACTATGTAGAAAAAGGACTTGATAACGTCTATTACTGGTTCGGAAGTGATAACTTCGGACGTGATATCTGGACCCGTACCTGGGAGGGTGCCCGCGTGTCCCTGATCATCGCGGTTGCCGCCGCCATCATCGATATGGTCATCGGTATGAGCTATGGTCTGATCTCAGGATATTTTGGTGGAAAAGTCGATATGGTGATGCAGAGAATTTTGGAAATTGCCAACGGTATTCCGCGACTGGTAATTGTAACGTTATTGCTGTTAGTATTAAAACCGGGTATGCTGACGATCATTTTTGCACTGATGCTGACGGAGTGGGTCGGCATGAGCAGGATTGCAAGGGCAGAGATGTTAAAGCTGAAAGAGCAGGAGTTTGTTTTAGCATCAAGAACACTTGGTGCGGGAAGTTTCTTTATTATATTCAAAGAAATCCTGCCAAACATTATCGGACCGATCATTACACAGGTAATGTTCTCTATACCGACTGCTATTTTTACAGAGGCATTCTTAAGTTTCGTAGGACTTGGAATTCCGGTACCGCAATGTTCCTTAGGTTCATTGATCTCAGAGGGATTCAACAGCTTTACAACGCATTCTTACCAGATCATCCCGCCGATCATCGTTATGGCACTCTTAATGTTGAGCTTTAACCTTGTGGCAGATGGATTAAGAGAAGCGTTAGACCCGAAAATGAAGGAAATGTGAGGTACGAGAACATGTCTGAAAACAAAGAAAAGATTCTTGCGATATCCGATCTTGATATTACCTTCAAGACCACCGCAGGACCGGTACATGCTATCCGGGGAATTAATATTGACCTTTATAAAGGGGAAACCGTTGCTATCGTAGGAGAGTCCGGTTCCGGAAAATCCGTCACCATGAAAGCTGCAATGGGAATTCTTGCCTCCAACGCAGAGGTAAACGGAGGAAAGATCGAATTCAGTTATCATCATGCGGATGGTACACCGGAGACCGTAGATATTTTACAAAAAGATAAAAAATGGATTCGAAGACATATCAATGGGAAACGGATCGCCATGGTATTTCAGGACCCGATGACAAGTTTAGACCCTACCATGACCATTGGAAAACAGATTATGGAGGGAATGATCTGGCATTTTAAAACACCAAAGAAAGAAGCCTGGGACAGAGCAGTACATCTTCTTGAAGAGGTAGGAATTACGGATGCAGAAAAACGAATGAAAAATTATCCGCATCAGCTTTCCGGCGGTATGAGACAGAGAGTAGTTATTGCGATCGCACTTGCCTGCAATCCGGATCTGCTGATCTGTGATGAGCCGACAACGGCATTAGACGTTACTATTCAGGCAAAGATCATCGAGCTGATCCGCAAGGTACAAAGAGAAAGAGGAATCTCTGTTATCTATATCACACATGATTTGGGCGTGGTTGCAAAAGTAGCTGATTATGTAAATGTCATGTATGCAGGAAAAATCGTGGAAAAAGGAAAAATTAATGAAATTTTCTACGATCCGCGTCATCCATATACCTGGGGCTTATTGTCTGCAATGCCGGATTTAGATACCGATGATGACAGACTCTATACGATCCCTGGTTCACCGCCAAATCTTCTTCGCGAAAAACCGGGCGATGCTTTTGCACCGCGTAACCAGTATGCGTTAGAGATTGATGATAAGTTAGAGCCGCCAATGTTCCGGATCACGGATACACATTATGCGGCAACCTGGCTGTTAGACCCAAGAGCACCGAAGGTAGAGATGCCGGAGGAATTAAGGGTAAGGATCGAAAGAATGAAGAAGGAGGCGGAAGAATATGAAGATTGATGAAAATACAACACCGCTTCTTACGGTAGATCATCTGAAACAGTATTTTAAGGTAAGCGGCAGCTTTACCGTCAAAGCAGTGGAAGATGTCAGCTTTAAGATTTATCCGGGCGAAACCTACGGATTAGTAGGCGAATCCGGTTCCGGAAAATCCACAATAGGACGAAGCATTATCCGTCTGTATGATCCGACCGCAGGAGAAATCCGATTCAACGGTTTAGATATCAGTGGAAAGATGAGTAAGTCAGACAGCCAGACACTCCGCACGCAGATGCAGATGATCTTTCAGGATCCGATGGCTTCTTTGAATCCACGAAAAAAAGTAGAGGATATCATTGGCGAAGGTCTTGATATCCATCATAAATGCAAAAATAAAGAAGAGCGGGATGAGATGGTCAAAGCAATTTTAGCAAAAGTAGGTCTTGCACCGGAGCATGCGACCCGCTATCCACACCAGTTTTCCGGTGGACAGAGACAGAGGATCGGAATTGCAAGAGCCCTGATCATGAATCCGAAGCTGATCATTGCAGATGAATGTATTTCTGCACTGGATGTATCCATTCAGGCACAGGTAGTCAACCTGATGAAGGATATCCAGCAGGAAACAGGCACAGCCTACCTGTTCATTGCTCACGATCTGTCTATGGTAAAATATATCTCGGATCGTATCGGAGTTCTGCACTTAGGACATTTGCTGGAGACAGGAACCACGGATGAAATTTTTGAAAATCCGATCCATCCATATACGAAAAGCCTGCTTTCAGCGATCCCGACACCGAATCCCATCGTAGAAAAGACAAGATCAGCAGAAAGCTATGACTATGCAACGTCAGGAATTGATTATACACTTGGAACGGAGCATCACGTTGGAGGTACACATTATGTGAAGTGTACGGACGAAGAGTTTGCGAAGTGGAATGTATAACAAAAAATAGATCGTTGTTATCCCCATATTTATTTTAGAATTAGATATTTGGCGGGATGATGAAAAGAAACATCGCATGGAGAGATGAAATACATGCGATGTTTTTTTATAGATATGTATTTGGAGCTGTAAGATCATATTTCAAGGATAGTAATGCAGGCTGCACAAATCAATATTCCGGGTTTCCTGTGCCGGACATTCCGATGAACCTCTGAAAGCAGAAATCGTGTTCGCCAGTTGGCTCCACGATTTCTTGAGTTTCATCTTCATGGCACAGAAGAAACTTTCCATATTGATTTGTGCAGCCTGCAAACTACGTTGTTGGATGGGATTGGATTTAAAGTGAAAGTTGAAGTACATATTTTATGAGATAAAAAGGGGCATTTATAGACATTTATGTGGAAAAGAAATATATTGTTATTCCGGTTGTTACATAGGCTGTATTAGGAGTGAGCAGTGGAGAGTTTTTTTTGCAAATGATAGGACTAAACTTAAAGATAATAGGGTGGTCATAATGGCTTATTTTTTTACATCTTCGATGATAGCATATTGACAAAAAACAATCATTAGGGTATTCTTATGATAGAAAAAAATAAAAAATCTATCATTATAGATCGGGGAGATAAAATTTGGACGTTACAATTGCAGATATTGAGAAGTACCTTGAAGATGTAAAAGAAGCAATTAGTGTTGGAAAATATAGAGTAGAGATGAATGAGAACAGACAAGATAATCGGGATTTAGTTATGGATTATATTGTTGACGAAGAGAAAAGAAAGCAAATACTATTAAGTCTTACTGCTATGGATTTTTCAGAGATTAGACATAATACTCATATAGGATATGAGCACGAGTTATTATATGTGTTTGGAAAAGATGTAAAATTGTTACGTCGATTTGATTCTGGTGAGGAACAGGTATCATTATATATTAAGTTTAAATAGATGAAAGGTAAAAAAAGGAGGAACACAAAATGGCAAAGGAGAGGATGTTTGACTTTTGTACTTCATGCAGAAAAGATACATCGTACAAAATGCAAAAAAAAACCGTGCAAAAAGTGATTAGGGACAAAACTTATGACTTTAAAATTACGGTTGCAGTATGTGATGAGTGTGGAGAGGAGATGGATATTCCTGGTCTTTTAGACGCAAATATAAAATCTATTGATGAACAATATCGTCAGATCGAGGGATTAGTTAGCATTGACGATATTCAGAAAATAATGGATATCTATAATATAGGGAAAGCACCATTATCAATGGCGTTGGGATTTGGTGAGATAACAATTACCAGGTATTTAGCTGGTCAGATGCCTTCAAAGGAGTATTCTGACATTATTAAGAAAGCTCTTTCATCACCCAATTATATGATGAAGCTTCTGAATGAAAATATGGAAAAAATGGGTGAAACAGCTTATAAGAAAGCAATCAAAGCGGCTGAAGAAATAGCAGGTCTTTTCTGTGTTTCAGATAAAATGTTATTAACAATATCTTATATATTTGAACAGATGAAAGAGGTTACACCTTTAGCACTTCAAAAGATACTGTATTTTATTCAGGGAATTTATATGGTTATATTTGGCAAACCATTATATAAAGAAGATTGTATGGCTTGGATTCACGGACCTGTTTACGAAGAAGTATATGATTTGTTTAGAGATTTTAAGTATAATCCGATAGAAGACAATAGATTTGCAATTTTCAAAGACCGGTTTGAAGAATTAAGCGAACAGGAAAAAAAGATTATTGATTTAGTAATTAACACATTTGGAAAATATAGCGGTAAAGTTTTAGAAGATATTACGCATGAAGAATTACCATGGAAAAATGCCAGAGTGGGATATGAGCCGTCGGAACCATCCAGAGAAATTATTAGCAAAGATGAAATTAAAAATTATTTTATTCATGTAGCAGACACATATGGTGTGGATACTGAGGAAAAACTGAATCGTTATATTCAAAGTTATATGTTATAATGATTAGAATGGAATCGTGAAATATTATATCTTGTAATAAAAATGGAAGAGAGCAGTTATTAATATTTAAACTGAGAACTGATATCAATTGCAGAGTCACATTTGGATTTATAGAGATAAATATAAATGGAAGGGGAATCCTAGTTGAAAAAGAAAAAAGATGAAATAACTATCCGTTCCAGTGCAGCGGAATACTTAACCTATGTTGCTTCTGTGGGTGATCAGCAGGACAGCATTGAGATGCGCTACGAGGATGAGAATATATGGCTGACACAGAAGATGATGGCTACATTGTACGATGTAGGTACAAATACAATCAATTATCATATTAAAAAGATATTCGAGGATAGTGAGTTACAGGAGGATTCAGTTATTCGAAAATTTCGAATAACTGCTCCTGATGGAAAAAGCTACAATACAAATCATTATTCTCTGGAGATGATCATTGCCGTAGGTTTTAAGGTGAATTCTGAACGTGCAGTGCAGTTTCGTAAATGGGTAAATCAGATTGCAAAGGACTACACTATCAAAGGCTGGGTTATGGATGATGAGCGGCTGAAACGCGGAACTTATCTGACAGAAAAGTATTTTGATGAGCAGCTAGAGCGCATTCGCGAGATTCGAGCGAGCGAAAGGAAGTTTTATCAGAAGATAACCGACCTGTATGCTACAGCCATTGATTACGATAAAAATTCTGCAACAACGAGAAGATTCTATGCGACAGTTCAGAATAAAATGCATTATGCAGTTCACGGTCATACGGCAGCTGAACTGATTGTAGAAAGAGCCAATCACACAAAAGAGCATATGGGATTGACTACCTGGGCAGACGCTCCTGAAGGAAAGATTAAGAAAAGTGATGTTACGGTTGCTAAGAATTATTTGAGTCAGGATGAAATGAAACAGTTGAACCGTATGGTTACAGCATACCTGGATTTTGCTGAGAACATGACGTTAAGGCATATTCCTCTTACGATGCAGGACTGGGAAAAAAGGCTCAATAGTTTTATTGAAATGTTCGATTATGGTATTTTACAGGATGCAGGTAAGGTGACGGCTGAAATTGCAAAACTTCATGCAGAAACCGAATTTGAAAAATACCGCGTGATTCAGGACAGATTGTTTATGTCTGACTTTGATAAGTACATGCTGGAATTAGAAGAGAATGCAAAGAAATAATGGCAGTTTTACACAATAAAAAAATCACCAGCATGACGGTACTGGTGGTTTCTTTATCATAAATATCTATTTTCTACCGGATTAAGCCATCTTGTTAACAGCGAGTGTTAAACGGGAAACTTTTCTAGCAGCGGTGTTTTTATGATATACACCTTTTGTAGCAGCTCTGTTGATCTGACCGATAGCAGCTTTTAAAGCCTCTTCAGCAGCAGCTTTATCTTTTGCTGCGATAGCTGCCTCTACTTTCTTAATAGATGTCTTAACAGCAGATTTGATAGATTTGTTTCTAGCAGTTCTTTTCTCAGTTACTAAGATTCTTTTCTTTGCTGATTTAATGTTAGCCAATCTGTACACCTCCAATGATTCTGAATTGTTTTACATGATTGTTACATCAAAGCGGACACGTAGCGCTAATGTAAACATACTATTACATTTTAGGTCATCCCCTATTATCTGTCAATACATAAAATTCGCTTTTTTGCAAAAAATAGAAGAAAATCAACAGGAGTGATAAGAAAATGTTTCAGGTAAGAACCGATTTAGCGTTAGAAACAAAAGAAAAGTTTGAAGAGGACAACGTCGAACTGAAGGGTGTGCGAATCCATGAAGAAGAGCGTGGAGAGAATATTAAGATTACGGAAGTGATCATAGAAACGGAAAACGGAGCAAAGAGTATGGGAAAACCAAAAGGTTCCTATATCACGATAGAAGCGCAGGAAATGACAGACGGCGATGACGGATATCACAGGGAAATATCTGAAGAATTAGCAAAAGTGCTGCGGGGAATGATCCCTGTGAACAGGGAGGAATTGTCTGTCTTAGTGGTAGGACTTGGAAACCGTGAGATAACGCCGGACGCACTCGGACCGCGGGTGGCGGATAACATGATGATCACAAGGCATGTGATCCGTGAATTTGGAAAATATGCGTTGGGTGCAGAGCATAGCAATCTGATCAGCAGTATCGTACCGGGGGTCATGGCACAGACCGGAATGGAGAGCTTAGAGATCATCCGGGGAGTCATCCGGGAGACAGAGCCGGATTGTATCGTAGCTGTGGACGCATTAGCGGCAAGAAGTGTGAAACGGCTGAACCGGACCATTCAGATCACCAATACCGGAATCAATCCGGGCTCAGGCGTGGGAAACCACAGACATGGGCTGAACCGTGAGAGTGTCGGGATTCCGGTGATCGCGATCGGAGTTCCGACCGTGGTAGATGCGGCTACCATTGTCAACGATGCCATCAGCGGTTACTACGAAGAAGTGGACTGCACCCTGAACTCCTTTTTTGTAACGCCAAAAGATATTGATGAATCCATAAAAAGACTGAGTTTTACCATATCCGAAGGACTGAATCTGGCATTTGAAAAAACAGCCTGTACAAATTCTTAGAATAAAGCAGCCTGTCCATGCATATAATATATTGTTATGGACAGAGTAAATAAAAAGAAATGTAAAAATAAAACAAAGGGACTGCTAGTATGCGTCCTGATGACCGGAATGATCGCGGTGGGGGGCAGAAGCAGCAGGACGCAGGGAAATAATACCTTAGGAACGCTGATGATGTCACAGTTTGAAAAAGAACTCTACAGTGACATTTTAAAAACCTATACGCCAGCAATGACATATGACCAGATAAAAGACAGCAGGGAGTATTTTAAACGGGTACTCCCTCTTTACAGTTATATGAAAAATAATGAGGTCTATGATACGGCATCCGAGAGCGAGCTGACCTATGAAATGATACGGGCAAAAGAGGCAGCGGATGAAAATCATGTAGATGAAAAAACGGGAGAATTAGTCAGCCGGAACAAAGACGAAGAGAGTGAGAAAAAAAGTCAGAAGCCGGTGGTGAATTTTTCCAAGGAAAAATTAGCGGATTTTGATTATCTGCGACAGAATTTTTATACGGTAGACCGCACCACGACCATTACCGGAGAGCAGTTAAACGCAGAAAAAATGCTATCGGAGGATATGCATTTGGCAAAAAATGTGGAGGGTCCACAGATCCTGATCTATCATACACATTCACAGGAAGGGTATGCGGATTCCGCACCGGGGAATTTAGATACCACGGTTGTCGGGGTCGGAGAATATCTGACACAGATCTTACGCGAAAAATATGGAATGAATGTACTGCATCATACCGGAACTTATGATGTCAATGACAGAGATCATGCCTATTCCAATGCTGAGCCGGCAATTGAGCAGATTCTTAGGGAAAATCCAAGTATTGAAGTAGTGATCGACTTACACCGTGACGGAGTGGCAGAGGGAACAAGACTTGTGACGGAAGTAGACGGCACGCAGATGGCATCCATCATGTTTTTTAACGGACTCAGCCGCACAACGGCACTTGGAGATATTTCCTATTTAAAAAATCCCTACATACAGGATAATCTGGCATTTTCCTTCCAGATGCAGTTAAAAGCGGCAGAGTATTATCCGGGACTTGCAAGACCGATTTATTTAAAAGGTTATCGTTATAATATGCATTTTAAGCCGAAAAGCCTGTTGATCGAGGTTGGAGCGCAGACAAATACCTTACAGGAGGCAAAAAATGCCATGGTCCCGCTTGCGGATGTGCTGCACCGGGTCATACAGGAGTGAGAAAAAGTGGAGAAAAGCAAGGCGGCCACGCCGACCGGGTTCTGCGGCGGCCTTGCTTTTTTTCTTGACGAATAACCGAAAAAATAATACCATATAAAGTGGGTTTTAATGCAAGCCGATATACAGGAGGAGATAAAAATGAGCAAGATAATATCCGCAATGGTATGCGTATTTATACCAATGATCGTCAGCACAATATTACAGCAGGTGTTCCATTTTTCTGATTACCTGATGATAGCAATTTATTTTATTATGTTTGCGATTCTGTTTTTCTTTGTAAAGAAAAAGGGATGGTTTTAAGGAGGAGTCATGTCACATATTGACCAGAGTAAAATTCGTAATTTTTGTATCATAGCACATATTGACCATGGAAAATCCACCTTAGCAGACCGCATTATTGAAAAAACGGGACTTCTGACCAGTCGTGAGATGCAGTCACAGGTGCTCGATAACATGGATCTGGAGAGAGAACGAGGTATTACGATCAAGGCGCAGGCTGTCCGTATCGTCTATACTGCAAAAGATGGTGAAGAGTATATTTTTAATCTGATAGATACACCGGGACATGTCGATTTCAACTATGAGGTCAGCAGAAGCCTTGCAGCATGCGATGGTGCGATCTTAGTGGTAGATGCAGCACAGGGAATTGAGGCACAGACACTTGCGAACGTGTATCTTGCCCTTGACCATGACCTGGATGTTATGCCGGTCATCAATAAGATCGATCTTCCGAGTGCAGACCCGGATCGTGTCGTGGAAGAGATCGAAGATGTAATTGGAATCGAGGCACAGGATGCGCCAAGGATTTCTGCAAAAACGGGATTGAATGTAGAAGATGTCTTAGAGCAGATCGTAGAAAAAATTCCGGCACCGCAGGGAGATCCGGACGCACCGTTACAGGCGTTGATCTTTGACTCGCTGTATGATTCCTATAAAGGAGTTATTGTATTTTGCCGTATCAAAGAGGGAAGTGTCCGTGTTGGGACAACCATTCAGATGATGGCGACAGGAGCAAAAGCAGATGTCGTAGAGGTCGGTTATTTTGGTGCAGGACAGTTCATTCCATGCGACGAACTTTCAGCAGGCATGGTAGGCTATATCACGGCGAGTCTGAAAAATGTACAGGATACCCGTGTGGGAGATACGGTCACCGATGCAAACCGCCCATGCAAAGAGCCGCTTCCGGGATATAAAAAAGTCAATCCGATGGTATACTGCGGTCTTTATCCGGCAGACGGAGCAAAATATCCGGATTTAAGAGATGCTTTAGAAAAATTGCAGTTAAATGACGCGGCACTTCAGTTTGAGGCAGAGACATCCATCGCCCTTGGTTTTGGATTCCGCTGCGGATTCTTAGGACTGCTCCACTTAGAGATCGTGCAGGAGCGTTTAGAAAGAGAATATAATTTAGACTTAGTCACAACGGCACCGGGTGTTATTTATAAGGTGCATAAGACCAATGGGGAAGTGATGGAGCTGACCAATCCGTCGAACTTACCGGACCCGGCACAGATTGAATATATGGAAGAGCCGATCGTCAGTGCCGAAATTATGGTCACAAGTGAATATATCGGAGCGATCATGGATCTGTGTCAGGAGCGTCGTGGAACGTATATCAGCATGGAATATATGGAAGAGACACGGGCACTCTTAAAATATGATCTGCCGCTCAATGAGATTATCTATGACTTCTTTGATGCTTTAAAATCACGTTCGAGAGGATATGCATCGTTTGACTATGAGATGAAAGGATATGTCCGTTCCAATCTGGTAAAACTCGACATTCTGATCAACCGTGAAGAAGTCGATGCCCTGTCCTTTATCGTATTTGAAGGAAGTGCATATGAGCGTGGACGAAAGATGTGTGAGAAACTGAAAGAAGAGATACCGAGACACCTGTTTGAGATACCGATACAGGCAGCAGTCGGCAGTAAGATCATCGCACGCGAAACCGTAAAAGCCATGCGAAAAGATGTACTTGCAAAATGTTACGGTGGTGATATCACGCGAAAGAGAAAGCTGTTAGAAAAACAGAAAGAAGGAAAGAAACGAATGCGTCAGGTCGGAAACGTAGAGATTCCGCAGGAAGCATTTATGAGTGTCCTGAAATTGGATGATGGAAAATAAAGAAAAATAAAAACCGGACTGTCAGGGTTATGTATAAGGAACACCTTGGCAGTCCGACTTTTTTGTAAACAAATTACTATGTAACAGTAGTAACATCCAAAAAGCTGTAGCTTAGTCCGCTAATTTTAAATCATCTTCTTTGATCCATCCGATCTTTCGTAAAATCTCACAGAACACAACACTCAGTATTGCAGGGAGAACAAAACAGATCAATACCAGACCAAGCCAGTCAAAACCTGTGATAGCAGTCTTTGTTCCGGCAGCAATATCATTCAGCCATCCGGTGTATACACCGATCTGACCAACAAATCCACAGGTTCCCATACCGGAAGATACCGGAGTACCGTTCATCTGCATTTTAAAAATACAGGTTGCGATCGGGCCGGTAATGGCAGAAGCAAGTGTTGGTGGAATCCAGATGCGTGGATTTTTTACAATATTACCCATCTGCAGCATGCTTGTTCCAATTCCCTGTGCGATCAGACCGCCCCATTTATTTTCCTTAAAGCTCATAACCGCAAATCCAACCATCTGCGCACAGCATCCGGCAACAGCAGCACCTCCGGCAAGTCCGGTCAGGCTGAGTGCAGCACAGATCGCAGCACTGCTGATCGGAAGTGTCAGGGCAATACCTACAATGACAGATACCAGAATACCCATGAAGAATGGCTGTAATTCAGTTGCCCACATGATCAGGTTTCCGACAGAGCTTGCCGCTTTACCGATTGCAGGAGCCCACCAGATAGAGAGCAGGGAACCAACTAAAATGGTAACAAGAGGGGTAACGAGAATATCAATCTTCGTTTCTTTAGAAACCATTTTACCACATTCGGCCGCAAAAATTGTCACGACCAAAACAGCAAGCGGACCACCGGCACCGCCCAAAGTATTTGCAGCATTTCCGACAGCCAGCAGTGAAAACAGGACCAGTGGAGGTGCCTGTAAAGCATAACCGATAGACACTGCCATCGCAGGTCCACAGATTCCTTTGGCATAGTCACCGATCGTGACAAGCAGCTCAAAACCGATCTGCTGACCTAATGTGGAAAGGATCGTTCCCATCAGAAGGGAGGCAAAGAGTCCCTGTGCCATGGCACCAAGGGCATCAATACCGTATCGTTTTGCGGAAAATACAACATTTTTCCGTGCTAAAAACTGTTTAAATGAACCGGGTTCTTTTGACATAATAATAACAACTCCTCTAAATAGATTTACTTTAATTTACAACTGACAAGACAGCTGACTATGCAATCATAACATATAAGGAGGATGCTTGTAAACCATAAAAGGAAGAAAAAAGGAATCGGTACAGAAAGCCAAGATTAGAACTGTACAGCAAACGGGATTCGCGTTATAATAAAAACATGAAGAATTTAGAATTATATATACATATCCCTTTTTGTATAAAAAAATGCGACTATTGCGACTTTTTATCAGGGGAAGCAAGTGCATTTGAGAAAAAGGAATATATCAGGGCATTATTAAATGAAATTAAATATCAGGCATATGACTGCGAGGATTATGAGGTATCGACGATCTATTTTGGAGGAGGAACACCATCCACGTTAAAAGCACAGGTAATCGATTCTATTTTACAGGAAATCTATAAGTATTTTCATGTAAAAAAAGATGCGGAAATTACGATTGAGTGTAATCCGGGAACGGTCGAGAGAGAAAAGCTGGCACTTTACCGGTTGAGTGGGATCAATCGTTTGAGTTTTGGATTGCAGTCTGCAAATAATCAGGAATTAAAAATGTTAGGCAGGATCCACAGCTATGAAGATTTCTTAGAGAGCTATGATGCGGCAAGAAAAGCAGGATTTGAAAATATCAACGTAGATGTGATGTCAGCACTTCCTGCGCAGACCGTTATTTCCTATGAGATTACCTTAAAAAATGTGCTTCGCTTAAAACCGGAACACATTTCTGCCTACAGTCTGATGATAGAAAAAGATACGCCGTTTTATGAGCGTTATTCTGAGGATGAATATATCCGTGCTGCCGGTGGAAAACCGAAATATCTTCCAAGTGAGGAAGAAGAACGCAGGATGTACAAGCTGACAAAGGAACTGTTAGCAGAGCATGGTTATAACCGATATGAAATCTCAAATTACGCAAGAGAGGGTTACGAATGTAAACATAATGTAGGTTATTGGCGAAGAGAGAACTATATCGGAATGGGAATTGGAGCAAGCTCCCTGTTTGAAAATACCAGATTCCATAATACAGATATCATGTTTGAATATCGTAAATGCAATTTTGAGCGTGAAGATGAAGAAGTCTTAACGAAAAAAGCACAGATGGAAGAGTTCATGTTTTTAGGACTCCGCATGACGAATGGAATTTCAAGGGCAGATTTTAAAGAAGCTTTTGGAATGGAGATTGAAGGTGCCTACGGACCGGCACTTGCAAAGCTGACATCTGAAGGTTATTTAGAGAAACGTGAGGGCAGGATTTTCTTCACGGAAGCAGGCATTGATGTCAGCAACACACTTTTGACGGAGTTCTTGCTGTAATTTTATAATCTTATAGGTTTATAGCTTTGTAGTTTTATCATTTTACGGTTTTATGATTTCGTGGTTTCCCAGCCAGTCGTCTATGATCTGTTATGCCGGAAAAATAAAATTCCGCCAAGAATACTGACCAACAACTCAGTTACAGGAAAGGCGAGCCATACACCGGTCATGCCAAACAGGTAAGACAGGAAAAATGCCATCGGGATAATGACAAAAAATCCGCGTAAAAGCGAGATGACATGTGCCGGGCGGGCAAATTCCGTGGAGGTAAAATACACCGACAGAATAATATTGAATCCCGCAAAAACACATGCGGTAAAGTAAATGACAAGTCCTTTTACAGCAGTTTGCTGTAGAAGGACATTTTTTTCGCTGTTAAAAATGGCAGTAATCTGCTCGGCACAGAAGAAAATACCAAGGTACACCAAAACAGAGATAGCCAGCATTGTGATCAGAGCATAGCGCAAAATAGAATGTATCGCGGTGCGGTCACCCTTTCCATAGCTGCTGCTGAGGATCGGCTGGATACCCTGTGCGATTCCGGTGTAGACAGAGATCACAACCAGAGAAATATTTGCAATGATACCATAAGCGGCCACACCTGTATTTCCCTGCAGATTTAAAATGATCATATTAAAAATAATGATCACAATGCCGGACGAAAGCTCTGTGATCAGAGACGGCAGACCATCGGAGCAGATGTGGCGTATCAATCCGGGAGAAATGCGGCATTTTTCTAAATGAAAATGATTTTTCTTCTGAAAAAAGAAAGTTGACAGTATTAGGATACTGATCAGCGGAGCAAATCCTGTTGCGAGGACAGCACCGAAAATCCCCATTTTACATGGGAAAATAAAAATATAGTCTAACAGGATGTTAGAAAAACTGCCCATCAGCATAGCCAGCATGGAAAGCTGTGGAGCACCGTCATTGCGGACAAAACATAAAAGCAGATTGTTGAGCATGAAAGCCGGAGCAAAAAACAGGATCACCCGCAGATAAGTCTGTGTCATTTCAAAGACCGTTTCATTTGCACCAAGCAGATGTGTAAGTGGGGCAGAGAAAAACAGACCGGCACAGAAGAAGAAAAGTGCAGGCAGTAAAAAAGCAACAGCTGCATTGGTAAATACCTGATTCATATCTTTTTGTCGGTTCTGGCTTTTTAAAATAGAATAGCGTGTGCCTCCGCCCATGCCGATCATCAGACCGCTTCCGTGAATAAAGCTGTACACCGGAATGGCGAGATTTAAGGCGGTAAGTCCGTCTGCACCCAGTCCTTTAGAGATAAAAAAGGTGTCGGCTAAAATATAGCAGGACAGTCCGATCATGCCAAGGACATTGAGAGAGGCATATTTTATAAAATCATTGAGAATCATATGTTGTTTCATCTGTGTTTTCCTTTCCTGAAAAAATTAGAACAAAAGTGTGCTTCATACACTCCTGCGCTCTGGTGTCTTCCATAGCACAGCTTTTGTTCCGCGCGCGAGCGGTGCTGCATAGCAGATATTTACTTATTCGTGAGCTGCGCATCTTCGCCCGAAGGGCTTTTTGCTCTATAGGAAACACAACTTTCATATTTTCATGTAACACGGTGCTTCCTATAGAGCAAAAAAAACGCCTTACGCTCATTCCTTCTAAGGCCTAACGGAATGAGGTAAAGCGAGCTTACCCGGCGGCAATTTGTATTTAGATTGTATATTCGTAACATATATAGCATATCCGTTTTGAAAAGTCAAGGTGGAGATACTACAAATTCGTAAACATATCCTGTGCGTATACACGAATGTCATTTGGGGTGACCATATGGTATTTATCTTTTACGGCAGAAAAATATTCGTGAATAGATTCCTGCGTAATAATACGCTCGGAAGGTGCTGATGCGGATAAATCTTTTCTGGCAGATAGCCAAGGGGTTTCATTGTGTGTAAAATGTTCTAATACTTTACCGCTATAGCAGCAAAAGTAATTAATAACGCTATCAAAAACTGTCTTTTCCTGAGTGGTTAATATCGTGTCGTCAAAGTCAGAAGCAGAAGCAATCGGATCGAAATGATAATCGCGATACCGGTAATAGATGTCGCGATATACCGGACCATGAACCCATGCCTCACAATCTTCGGAGAAGAGAAACGTATGATAAAAGGCATTGTAAAATCCCTGGATATAATAAAGTGCTTTTTGAAGTGCTAAAGGTGTAATGTCCAAGTAATGTATCTACCGTCTTTCTGCTTTTTTCATAAGAGGCAGGGGATTTAAAGCTGTCTTTTCCGGCTTCTAATATTTCGGAATAATATGCAGGGTCATTGTACAGCCGCGTAAGCATATCCGAGTATTGTTTTGTTGGGATATCTCCATCATAATAGCGGGAGAAAGTCTGCTCACCCCATCCTAAAAGTAAGGAGAGCGGGCGTTTTCCAATAGCATATTTTTCAGGGATCGCCATAATATGCTCTAATGGGATAATGCCATTGGCAGTACGATAAACGTCATAGAGTGCCTTAAGATTGTAATCATTGATTTTTGGAACATATAATAGGGAACCGCAATCATGACAATGAGCCTCCTTACCGGTATAATGGTAGGTTGTTTTTTTGATGGTTCCGGTCATTGGAACTTCGGTAATCATATAGTCAACATCATTTCTGCACTCTTCACAAAAAATCTTTTTTTGAGTCATCATTGTGACCTCCTTTCAAAAGTCATCTAAATAAGTAGTCAATGGATTTGTTACGTTTGTGGAATGAGATAACAACGGTTCGATTTCCCTTTGGCAAGTCGATGATATTAAATTTTGTATAAATATCAACGGTTTCTTCCTCTCCATCTGCGTTATAAAGTTCCACTTGTGGGACAAATACATATAATATTTCATATTCATAACCGGGTTTCGTGTTCTGGAGTGTATGACAGAAATCTTCTACTTCAATATGCATAAGTATAGATTTTTGCTTATCGCTTCGTATATTATACTCGTTAATAAATTCGATATTCTCCTGTCGCTTTTCGTTTAGAGAAATGGTATATTTTCCTAACGAAACACAAGTTTTTATTTTATCAAGTACATTCTGGATTTCTTCTCGGGTGTAATTCTGATTGTAATATGGATTCATTGCATCACCTCAATATTATGATACAACAGTTGCACCAAAAATACAACACAAAACGCACTAATTGATACACTTTTTAAATTCTGCATATATCACTGACATTACAGAAACAAAATGGTATAATAGGTACCAAACAACAAAAGACTATAACTATATAAAAGCAAAACCCGGAAGATATAAAAAGTATAGAATAATTACAGAAAAGAACTATAAATAAACTATAGGCAAATATAGAATAAAACGATCACGGACAAAAACATGACAACCCCAAAAGAATATCACAACATACAATTAAAAAACACCACCCTGACCTACCTCTTAGAGCGTAAGCCGGTAAAGAACATCAACCTTCGCATCAAGTCCGACGGCTCCGTCTGCGTGTCGGCAAACAACAGAGTCCCGGTGTGGAGGATCGAGGATTTTATTATAGAAAAGCAGGACTACATAGAACAGGCGATCCGGGAGTATTCGAAGAAGAATACGCAGGAGTTAGCATCAAAACAATATGTAGACGGAGAAACCTTCGGCTTTTTAGGAAAAAGCCTGTGTTTAAAAGTCAAAGAGGCAGAGACTGAGCGGGTAGAGACGGACGGAATCTATTTGTGCCTATATTTAAAACAAACAGAAAATTTTACAAAAAAGGAGCGGCTGGTACAACAGTGGTTCAAAGAACAGACCGTGCAGGTGTTTTCTGAGATCATAGAAAGCATCTATCCGCAATTTGAAAAATACGGAGTGCCATATCCGAAGATCACCATTCGCAGCATGACATCCCGCTGGGGTTCGTGCCAGCCCGTAAAGGCAAGGATCACCTTGAATGCATGGCTCATTGCTACGCCGAAGGAGTGTATTGAATATGTAGTGGTACATGAATTTGCACATTTTATCCATCCGAATCATTCAAAGCAATTCTGGGCATTTGTAGAGAGCATGATGCCGGATTACCGGGAGCGAAAAACCATGCTCCGGGGTTATGGAACATATTGATTTTTTTAATATGTGTAGTGTATAATACGATCATGTGATCAGCATTTGAAATAAAGATGTTATGATGCGTGTGCACAATGGAGGATATATTTTCACAGTAAGACAGAACTTATGGAGAACTGCTTTGAGAGTTTGAATGAAAATAAACTTGGGAGTGTAGGTATATGAGTTTTAGAAAAGATTTGCGGATGCAATTCCGCTGTGATTTATAACTACGTTAACGATTTGGATGCTTTAAGGGTCCGGTTCACTGAGCATTATACAAGTAAGTGGACTGGACCATTTTATGTTAAAACTTCCGATGAAATGTCAAGTGAACAGAACAGTTTGTCTTGCTGGAACAGAGTGCAAAATAGGTATGTAAAAGTATAAGTCACAACTTGGGAGGAATACGAAATGAAAAAACGAATTTTAAGTATCTTGCTCATCCTTTGCATGGTACTGGGGTTTGTACCAATGACGGTATTTGCAGAGACAAATTTTGACAGTACATGGACAGAACTGACGTCTGTTCATGGTGGTACAATGCTTGCAACAGGCAAATATTATTTGAACAGTGATATAACTATTGATAGTGCCATTACCATCACAGATAATAGCACGGTTACCCTCGATTTAAATGGTCATGTATTGAGAATGACTGGTGAAGACAGTGTTATTAGGATGGAAAATGGGAAGCTGACTTTGCAAGACAGTAATTCGCAAGCTATACACAAGTTTAGTGAAGTAAATGATTTGTGGGTGCTGGATGAAGCCAATGGTACACAAATTGTCAAGGGCGGTGTTATCACCCAGGACAGAGCGGGTATTAGCGCCCCTTCCTATTACGGAGGAGTCTCTTTAGGAGGAGGAACATTTACGATGGAAAGAGGAAGCATCGTGGGATGTGCTGCTTCCGGTGAGGGCGGTGGCCTCTGTGCAAGTGGCGGCTACTTCATGATGGAAGGCGGTACAATTATTGGCTGTACTGCAAAACAGGGTAGTGGTATATTTTTGAGTAAAACATATATGTATGCAAACGGTGGCAATGTAGAGGGTACGGTGCTGAATGAGGGGGAAATTACTCATGGCTACTATGCTGCCAATGTCACTTACTTCGGAGGTGATGTGGACAACCGGAATGCAATCTGTGATGGTATTTATAAAGGTACGGTGATCAATTATGGCACCATCAGTGGTGGTGGATTTTATGGTACGGTTACCAATTATGGAACTGTTGCCAATGGCAGTTTCAGCAGTAAACCAAATGGTGGATATACGGTGACATTTGATTCTGACGGAGGAACGGCGGTTACTTCCCAGTATTGTGTTAATACACCTGCCCTAGAACCCACCCCACCAACCAAGCGAGGGAATGCTTTTATTGGATGGTACAATGGAGAGACGAAATATGATTTCCATAATGCGGTTACCGCTGACCTGAATTTGAAAGCAAAGTGGACAGATACTTATGTCATAACTTATAAGCCGGGCAGATATGCCATAGAAACGGAAGAACAAACTGATACAAAGAATTATTATGGTGATGAATTGTTGACACTAAAAGGGGAAATCTTCCATCGCACCGGCTACAGGCAGACTGGATGGAAAGACACTGAGTATTGGGATGATTATTATATAACTTATGGTTTGAATAGAACTTATTGTGTTGCTGATATGTATAATCAGGAGGTAACGGCGTTGTATCCGGTATGGAGCGCTAATAATTATACGATTGTTTTTGACGCAAACGGCGGCAATGGAACAATGTCGGCACTTAATATGAAATACGACAAAGCAGAAATGCTTTCAAAAAATACGTTTACCCAAAGTGGATATGAATTTCTGGGATGGAATACAAAGGCTGATGGCACAGGGACAAGCTATACAGATGAACAGTCCGTATTGAATCTGACAAGTGAAAATAATGCTGAGATAACTCTTTATGCACAGTGGAAAGATGTGGAAGTACCTACCGGAAAGATCAGCATTGGCACGAATACATGGAGTACCTCTTTAAACAACATTACTTTCAATCTGTTCTTTCGGGAAGCACAGGAGGTTAAGATTACTGCATCTGATAATAGTGGTCAGCCGGTTACGATTGAATATCTGTTAAGTAGCAGGAAATTGAGCCAAAAAGAACTTGAAACAGAAGATTTTAAGCAATACAAAGGAGCATTTAATATAAAACCGGATAACGAGTATGTTATCTATGTCCGGTTAAGTGATCAATCAGGTAACACCTGTTATATTAACTCAGATGGTATCGTGATCAATGAAACCAATTCTGTGATTTTGGGTGTGACAAATGGAAAGACTTATTGTTCAGCAAAAACGGTAATGGTGGATGAAAAATATATGGATACTATTTCTGTAAATGGCGAATACGTAACACCTATAAATGGTGAATTTACTCTTTCGCCGAAAGAAGGAAAACAGAAGATAGTAGTGATTGACAAAACAGGCAATAAATCTGAAATCACTGTAACTGTAAACAAAGGGCATACACCTTTGGACGATGACGGCGATTGCACCACGCCGGTTCTGTGTAAATTTTGTGGTGAACAGGCGATTGCTGCAAAGAAAGAGCATACCTGGAGTGAATGGGCATCTGCCGGAAATGGAAGACACAATCGTCATTGCACCACAGCCGGTTGCAAAGCAGCTAATGCAAAGAACTGCTCAGGAGGTACGGCAACCTGTACATTACAGGCAGTGTGTGAAATCTGCGGTGGGCAGTACGGTGGAATTGATAGCAAAAATCACAGGGATTTAGAGCATAAGGACTCTAATGCTGCGACAGTTACTTCTAGAGGGAATAGAGAATATTGGTACTGTAAAGATTGTGGTAAATGCTTTGCTGATAAAGATGGTATAACAGAAATCAAATTGGATGATATCGTAATCTCAAAGCTCCCACCCAAAATCATAGAGGGACAGGATGCCAGCGTATCAGAAGGTGAAAGAAAAGCCCTTGTTTTTCGTTCCAATGCGGCATTTTGTGATTTCATCCGTGTAGAAATTGATGCTAAAACCCTTAATGAAGAGAACTACACTAAGAAAGAGGGCAGCACGATTATTACCCTGGAAGCTGATTATATAGCAACACTTCCGATTGGGGAGCATACGATTGATATTGTATCAAAAAGCGGAAAAGCAACAGCAAACTTTACTATAACAAGCAAAGAGCCATCCGCATTACCAATACCAAATAAAAAGCCAGCCGTATTACCAGCACCGGATAAAGAACCAGCCATATTACAAATACCAAATAAGGTGCCGTCCATATTATCAATACAGAATAAAGAGCAATCTGTATCACTAACACCGGATAAGCTGCAATCCGCATCACCTATAACGGGGGATGACAGTTATATGATACTTTGGACTGCCTTGGTGATCATAAGCGGCAGTGTGTTGATAGGAGCAGGCGTTTATGATAAAAGGAAAAGAGTAAAATAAAAGACATATGATAACTGCAAAACGGTATCTGTAAAACCATGCTCCGGGGCTATGGAACTCGTTGACGAACATGGAAAATTGTGCTAGTATAAAAAAGTAAATAAGCCCTTGGGGAAGGGATGAACAGTGTGTTAGGAGGAAGGTTTTATGCAGCAGGGAACAGTAAAATGGTTTAATGCCAAAAAAGGTTACGGATTTATTTCTGATGAAGAAGGAAAAGATGTATTTGTACATTTTTCTGCTTTGAACATGGATGGTTTCAAAGAGCTGAAAGACGGAGAGCGTGTAGAGTTTGAAGTAGTAGAAGGCGAGAAGGGACCACAGGCAGCAAATGTTGTTCGTCTTGGTTAATTCATAAATAGAGTAGAATTGGGAATAATAACCAAAAGAGGGTGTCAGGCACCCTCTTTTTAAATGATATATTTTTAAAAAAAATAGATAGAGCAAACAAGTGAATTTTTGCAGAGAGGAGCAGACACGGCGTTGAGAGACTTAAACACATTAGAGGCATACGAATTATTAGAAAAGAAAGAATTACAGGATTTGAATTCTGTCGGATATAGATTGCGTCATAAAAAGACCGGGGCAAAGATAGCGTTGATCCGGAATGACGACGAGAATAAAGTATTTTATATCGGATTCCGTACACCACCAAAGGACAGTACCGGAGTGGCACACATCGTAGAACATACCGTATTATGCGGATCGGATAAATTTCCGGTCAAAGATCCGTTTGTAGAATTGGCAAAGGGTTCCCTGAATACCTTTTTAAACGCCATGACCTATCCGGATAAGACCGTCTATCCGGTGGCAAGCTGCAATGACAAAGATTTTGCAAACCTGATGGATGTCTATTTAGATGCGGTATTCCACCCGAATATCTATAAATATGAAGAGATTTTTAAACAGGAAGGCTGGCACTACGAATTAGAGAGCGAAGACGCACCGATCACTTATAACGGAGTAGTTTATAATGAGATGAAGGGAGCATTTTCTTCACCGGAAAGCGTGTTAGAGCGAAGCATCTTGAATTCCCTGTTTCCGGATAACACCTATGGAAATGAATCCGGCGGAGACCCGGTAGATATTCCTGACCTGACTTATCAGGATTATTTAGATTTTCACAGCAAGTATTATCATCCGAGCAATTCCTATATCTACCTCTATGGAGATATGGATTTTGCAGAAAAATTAGAGTGGATCGACAAAGAGTATTTATCCGCATATGACGCGATCACCTTAGATTCCGCGGTCAAAGAGCAGGCAGCATTTGAGAAGCCAAAAGAAATCAGCTTCCCATATCCGATCGCAAGCAGTGAATCTTTAACAGACAACACCTATCTGTCTTACAATACCGTAGTGGGCAATGTGTTAGATAAAGAACTCTATTTAGCGTTTGAAGTCTTAGAATATGCATTGTTAAATGCACCTGGAGCACCGTTAAAAAAAGCGCTGATCGATGCAGGCATCGGAAAAGACATCATGGGTTCCTATGACAACGGGATCTATCAGCCGATCTTTTCGATCATTGCAAAGAATGCGAATGAGGAGCAGAAAGAAGAATTTTTAGCAATTATCCGAAGTGTCTTAGAGGATTGTGTCAAGAATGGTATCAGTAAAAAATCACTGTTAGCAGGAATCAACAGCATGGAATTTAAATTCCGCGAAGCTGATTTTGGTGCTTATCCGAAAGGACTGATGTATGGATTACAGTGTCTGGACAGTTGGATTTATGATGAAAAAGAACCATTTATGCATATAGAAGCAATCGAGACATATGCATTTTTAAAAGAGCAGACAAAAGGAAGATATTTTGAGGAGTTAGTACAGAAATATCTCTTAGACAACACGCATGTATCGGTAGTAATCACAAAACCGCAGAAGGGTCTGAATGCCGAGAATGAAAAAGCCTTAGAAGAAAAATTAGCAGCATATAAGGCAACGCTCAGCAAAGAAGAGATTGACAGCCTCATCGCAGATACCAGACATTTAAAAGAGTATCAGGAGGAGCCGTCACCAAAAGAGGATTTAGAGAAGATTCCGCTTTTAAAACGGGAAGACCTGAAAAAAGACATTGTAAAGCTGACAAACGAAGAATGTGAGGTAGCAGGCGTACCGGCACTCTATCACGATGTGTTTACCAGCGGTATTCACTATGTGGACTTTATGTTTGATATCAAACATATCCGTCAGGAGGACCTGCCATATGTCGGATTGTTAAAGGCAGTGCTTGGCTATGTCGATACAGAACATTACGGATATGCAGATTTGTCTAACGAAATCAACCTCCAGACCGGTGGAATCAGCAATAACATTTTAGTGACGGCAGATGTCGAACATATCGAAGAATACAGTCTGAAATTTGAAATACGCACAAAGTTCTTAGATGATAAGACAGGTGCAGCCCTTCGCTTAGTCAAAGAAATTATTTGCAGTTCCAATCTGGATGATGAGAAACGCCTTTATGAGATTATTGCCCAGGGCAAATCCAGATTACAGATGGCAATCGGCGGAATGGGACATTATATGGCAGGAATGCGTGCAATGTCTTATTTCTCCAAAACATCAAAAATTTCAGATTTGACCGGTGGAATAGAACTCTATAAAATGGTTGCAGATTTAGAAGAACATTTTGAGGAAAAGAAAGAAGAATTAAAAGCAACCTTAAAACGCTTAGTCAAAGAAATATTTGTAAGAGAAAGACTGATGTTAAATATTACTTCCGCAGGTGGAACGGAATTCTTAGAACAAGAATTGCAGATGCTGTTAGAGTCCCTGCCAAGTGATAAAAATCCTGTAAAACAGCAGGAAATCATCTGTGAGAAAAAGAACGAAGGCTTTTTAGATGCCTCAAAAGTACAGTATGTTTCCCGTGCGGGCAACTTTGTGGAAAAAGGGTATTCCTATACAGGAACACTAAGGATTTTAAAAGTCATTATGGGCTATGATTACCTGTGGATTAACATTCGTGTCAAGGGCGGAGCTTATGGCTGCATGAGTGGATTTGGAAAGAACGGAGACACCTACTTTGCTTCCTACCGTGACCCGAAACTTCGTGCGACCAATGAAATCTATGAAAAGATTCCAGAGTATTTAAAGGAATTTGATGCAGACGAAAGAGATATGACAAAATATATTATCGGTACCATCAGCGAAATGGACACACCGCTGACCCCGATTTCAAGAGGACGGCGTTCCCTGATCTGTTATTTAGGACATATCACGGATGAAGAACTGCAAAAAGAAAGAGATGCAGTATTAAGCGGCACGGCAGAGGACATCCGTGCGTTGGCACCTTTAGTACAGGCGGTCTTAGAAGAGCAGGATCTCTGTGTAATCGGAAACGAAGAAACATTAAGAGCAGAAAAAGAGATGTTTATGGAACTGAAAAATCTGTACTAGGAATGTACGAAAGGAAAAATCAAAGGAGACGGAATGAGCAATAATTTTAAATCGGGATTTGTAACGATCATCGGACGTCCAAATGTAGGAAAATCAACACTGATGAACCATCTGATCGGACAGAAGATCGCCATCACATCCAATAAACCGCAGACCACCAGAAACCGGATCCAGACCGTGTATACCGATATGGACAAAGGACAGATCGTATTTGTAGATACACCCGGAATCCATAAAGCAAAAAACAAGTTGGGAGAATACATGGTTAATGTAGCGGAGAAGACCTTAAACGAAGTAGATGTGGTACTCTGGTTAGTAGAACCGAGTAATTTTATCGGGGCAGGCGAGCAGCACATCATCGAAAAACTGCAGCGGGTGAACACGCCGGTCATACTGATCATCAACAAAGTAGATACGGTAGATGAAAAAGAAAAAATATTAGAATACATTGACACCTATCGAAAAGTCTATGATTTTGCGGAAATCGTTCCGCTATCGGCACTTCGTGGTCAGAATACGGAAATCCTGACGGATTTAATTTTTAAATACCTGCCATATGGTCCGCAGTTTTATGATGAAGACACTATCACCGACCAGCCGGAACGCCAGATTGTGGCAGAGGTGATTCGTGAGAAAGCACTTCACGCACTCAATGAGGAGATTCCGCATGGAATAGCAGTATCCGTTGATAAAATGAAAGTACGGAAAGGCAAAAAGATCATCGATATCGATGCGACCATCGTCTGTGAAAAAGATTCCCATAAAGGGATCATCATCGGAAAACAGGGAAGTATGTTAAAGAAGATAGGAAGTAATGCAAGATATGAGATCGAGCGTCTTTTAGATGCAAAAGTCAATCTGCAGCTTTGGGTCAAAGTCAAAAAAGACTGGCGTGACAGTGATTTTTTAATTAAGAATTTTGGCTACCGCAAAGACGAAATGTAAGAAAAATGTCAACTGGTAATTATTTGCTGGTATAGGAAAGCTCACCATGGAAATTCTAATAACATAGATAACAGCATCCGACAAGGAGGAATTTTCATGGAAGAGGAAACCTGGAAACAATTCATGAGTACAGGAAGAGTCACGGACTATCTGGCATATAAAATGATTGAGCATATGGCAGACAGTGAACAGAAGGCAAGAGGTGTGGCAAAGCATGGGGCAGAATCTGGTGTTGACAGGAATGGTGCTGTCAGTGATACCCATAGGGGATTACGATAAGAGAATTACATTGCTCAGCAAAGAAAGAGGAAAGATCACAGCATTTGCAAGAGGAGCGAGAAGACCGAATTCCCAGCTCCTCGCTGCAACAAATCCTTTTGCATTTGGTCAGTTTGAACTATATGAAGGGAGAAGTACATATAATCTGGTAAAAGCAGAAATTACCAACTATTTCCGGGAACTGACCATGGATTTAGAAGCCGCCTATTACGGGTTCTATTTTCTGGAGTTTGCGGATTATTATGCGGTGGAAAATGAGAATGCAACAGAGATGCTGAAATTACTCTATCAGTCACTCCGGGCATTAGAGAGTGATGCCTATTTAAACCGGCTGGTACGCTGCATCTATGAATTGAAGATTCTTACGATTAATGGAGAATATCCGAATGTCTTTTCCTGTAGAAAGTGTAAAAAAGAGGAAGATTTAGGATGGTTCAGTGCAAAATATGCCGGAACCCTGTGCAGTGAATGTAAAAATGAGGAAAACGTCATACGGCTGGACGAATCCACACTCTATACTATGCAGTACATCATCACGAGCAGTATCGAAAAGCTCTACACCTTTCAGGTATCGGAGGCAGTGTTGCAGACGTTAGAGCGAATTTTAAAGTCCTATCTTGCTATTTATGTAGACCGAAAATTCAAGTCGTTAAAAGTCTTAGAGGAGATTCGCCGCTAGAAGTTGAAATTTTGCGGATAAAAGGGTATAATGTGAGAGATTTGCATAAGTTAGGAGGTTACATATGAAAAAACAGATGGTTGTCTGCTTTGTTGCAGCAGCGGTGATGATGCTTGTGACCGGCTGTGGGACAAAGGAAGACCGCACAACACTTCATATTAAAGACGGCGGGAAAGTCGTAGAAAATATCACGGAAGATTTCAATCAGGATAACTATGATGAGAAAGAGTTAAAGACATTCATAGAGCAGCAGATTGAAGATTATAAAAAAGAAAGCGGGAACAGCGTCAAATCCGGCGGGTTTGCGGTAGAAGAAGGAAAAGCATATCTGACCGTCAAATTTGACGATACCAAGACCTATTCGGATTTTAATGACGAGACCTTATATCAGGGAAGCGTTGTAGAAGCCGTAGCGGACGGTTATACATTCCCGGAGCATTTTTATCCGGTCAAGGATGGAAAATTAAAAAAGAAAGCAACCGATAAGAATATCGATGGTGATGACAGCTATAAAGTAGTCATTACGAGTGAGAGCATAGATGTTGCGGTAAGTGGAAAAGTAGCATATGTGTCAGGAAACAACGTCAAGATTAAAGACGAAAAGACCGTTTCGATCCAGAAAGAAAATGCAGATGATACGTCACTGACGTATATTGTGTACAAATAAAGAAGGCGAGGAAAAAAGCAATGGAAAAGACAATGGACAAAATTGTTGCATTGGCAAAGGCAAGAGGATTCGTATATCCGGGTTCTGAGATTTATGGAGGACTGGCAAATACATGGGATTACGGAAATCTTGGTGTAGAGTTAAAAAATAACGTAAAAAAAGCATGGTGGCAGAAATTTGTAATGGAGAATCCATATAACGTCGGCGTAGACTGTGCGATCTTGATGAACCCGCAGACATGGGTGGCATCCGGACATCTTGGCGGTTTCTCCGATCCGTTAATGGATTGTAAAGAGTGTCATGAGAGATTCCGTGCAGATAAGATCATTGAAGATTTTGCAGAAGAGAATGGAATTACCTTAGAAGATTCCGTAGACGGCTGGTCACAGGAGCAGATGAAGAACTTCATCGAAGAGCACAATGTACCATGTCCGACCTGTGGAAAACATAACTTCACGGACATCCGTCAGTTCAACCTGATGTTCAAGACTTTCCAGGGTGTCACAGAAGATGCAAAGAATACCGTATATTTAAGACCTGAGACGGCACAGGGAATCTTTGTCAACTTCAAAAACGTACAGAGAACCTCCAGAAAGAAGATCCCGTTTGGTATCTGCCAGATTGGAAAATCCTTCCGTAACGAGATCACACCGGGTAACTTTACCTTCCGTACCAGAGAATTTGAGCAGATGGAGTTAGAGTTCTTCTGCGAGCCTGGAACAGACTTAGAGTGGTTTGATTACTGGAGAAGTTTCTGCCGTGACTGGCTGTTAAGCCTTGGAATGAAAGAAGATGAGTTAAGACTCAGAGACCATGATCCGGCAGAGCTGGCATTCTACAGCAAAGCAACCACAGACTTCGAGTTCTTATTCCCATTCGGCTGGGGAGAACTTTGGGGAATCGCAGACAGAACCGATTATGACCTGACACAGCATCAGAACACATCCGGTCAGGATATGAGTTATTTTGATGATGAAAAGAAAGAAAAATACATTCCATATGTTATCGAGCCTTCACTGGGTGCAGACCGTGTGGTATTAGCATTCTTATGTGCAGCTTATGATGAGGAAAATATCGGAACAGAAGAAAAACCGGATATGAGAACCGTACTTCATTTCCATCCGGCACTTGCACCGGTAAAGATCGGTGTACTTCCGTTATCTAAGAAATTAAATGAGGGTGCAGAAAAAGTCTTCACACAGTTATCTAAGAAATACAACTGTGAATTTGATGACCGTGGAAATATCGGAAAGCGTTACAGAAGACAGGATGAGATCGGTACACCATTCTGTATCACTTATGATTTCGACTCCGAAGAGGATGGAGCAGTTACCGTCCGTGACCGTGACACCATGGAGCAGGAGCGCATCAAGATTACCGATTTAGAGGCATATTTTGCAGACAAATTCACATTCTAAGGATCTTACAGGATCATAAAAAGCAGAACATCAGAGGATGAACTTCCGGCAGGGAGTGCATCCTCTTTTTGGATTGAAAAAATATCCGTAAATCCTTGTCAGAAGCGGCTTTCAGCCAATGGTCCAGTGTAAGAGTTTGGTAAAAAGTTTGGAAAAATCAGGACAAAAACCTAGACTTTAGTTTGCTATACAAAATGCGGACCATATGTTAGAATTTTAATGAAAAGTCAAGTGTTGAAAATATGTAGGAGGGAAAATATGAAGAAAAGACGATTCACAGAAAAAAAGAGTATATCTTCCGTGTTCAGTCTCTTTCTGGCATTTGCATTGATGGTGACAAGTGTCTTAGGAAGCAGTCTTGGAACACTCGAAGTACAGGCAGCAGAAGGGACATTATCCGGTAGTGGAACAGATAATGACCCGTATATTATTGCAGATGCAGCAGATTTAAAGGCATTTGCAGCATTGTTAGATGGAAATGCAGAAAATCTTGGCATTTATGCAAAGGTGGAAGATGGTGTTGCCAGCATTGATGTTTCAGACGAAGAGTGGCAGCCTATGCCGGCAAATGTCAAAGATACGGAAGGCAACGATGCCGGATATACCGGTGTATTTGATGGAAATGGTGCAACGATCAAGTTAGATGTGGACAAGTCAGAAAAAAATGCCGGTTTATTCAGCGTCATAGGTAACGGCGGAGAAGTCAAAAATGTAACCACAGAGGGCAATGTAATAGGAAGGAGCTATGTCGGTGGTATATGTGGAACGAATAAAGGAACAATTAGTGATTGCAATAACAAAGCAAATGTAACATCAAGAAATAGTATGGCAGGAGGAATTGCAGGCTATTGTGAAAGCAGCGGAAAAATTCAATTTTCCGGCTCTATGACAAATTCCGGTGTAATTGACTCAAATGGTTCTATGGGAGGAATTGTGGGAGAATGCAAGGGTTCTATTGAGGGAGCCGGAGAACTGCAGAATACAGGAGTTATTGACGGTGGAATGTATTATCAATCTACTGGAGGAATCGCAGGAAAATTAGGAGACGCTGCTGCATTGAAAGTTACAGGAGAAGTACGGAATACGGCAAAAGTCAGCGGAGATACTTATACAGGAGGAATTATAGGCTATCTGGCATCAAGCAGTGGTGACCCGATACAGATACAGGCAGGAAGCATTCTGAATACGGGAAATGTCACTGGCAGCTATGCCAGCAATTCGATCGGAGGAGTGATAGGATATATTACAGGCAAGGCTGAAATATCAGTAATGACAGGAGATATCAGAAATACCGGAGCAGTCAAAGGGCCAAGTGATATCGGAGGTGTGTTTGGATCTTGTAACAGCACTACGGTCACAGCAGCCGGAGACATTGTCAATACCGGGGAAGTGGCAAGCAATCTCTCGTCGGGTAATGAAATTGGAGGGATTGTAGGAAAATTGAATGAGTCACAGCTCATTGCAGTAGGAGGAGAAATCCGCAATGAGTCGAATGTTACGGGAGCAAGTGCGGTAGGAGGAATCGCAGGCCAGTGTGATCGGAATCGGACAGATAGTCCGATCCGGGCATATGGAGACATTGTAAATCAGGGAAAAATCTCAACTACGAATGCTGGCAATGTAGGCGGTATCGTTGGAAGCTATAACTGTAAGGAAGGCATCGTGTCGGATACCGGTGTGATAAAGAACGAAGGTGCGATTGAGGGAATAGGTACCTATGTTGGAGGAATCGTGGGATCTTACGGTATCTCAGCATCTACAGGAGCTGTCAAAAAATGTATCAATACAGGAGATGTCACAGCCTCAAAGGGTATACAGGTAGGTGGATTATTCGGATATGTAAGCATAACAAGCAGCACGGAAGAATATAGAAATATTGAAAATTCTTATAGTACCGGACAGGTGAACATAACAGATGCACCAGGCAGTCGGAATGGAACTTTAGTAGGCGGTTTTAGCGGAAATAAAATAAAGAATTGCTATGATACGGTAACAGATGCATTACCAATGTTAGGCACGACAAAGTATTGCCAGGGTGTAGAGAACTGCTACAGTATGTCAGAGGATACAAGCGTCACAGAGCCAGAGGGAGTCGTAGTTAAGACAAAGGCAGAATTTGCTTCCGGAGAAGTGGCATATTTATTAGACGGAACCGGAGAGAACCGTGTGGAAGCACCGGTATGGGGACAGAATATCGGAACAGATGAGAGTCCGGTATTAGGTGGAGCAGCCGTTTATAAAGACGGTGATGTTTATGCAAATACGGAACACACCTATGATGTGGCATATACATGGTCAGCGGATAAGAAGAACTGTACAGCAAAACAGAACTGTCGTCTCTGTGGCATAGAGGGAGCAGAGGAGACGGTAGCAGCAGCTTACAGTATCAAAAAACAGGCAACAGAACAGGCAGAGGGAATCGGACTCTATACGGCAGTATTTAAAAACGGTCTGTTTACAACACAGACAGCAGAAGTAAAGATTGCAAAGCTGACACCAAAACCAAGTCAGCCGACGAACCCAAGCAACCCGTCGAACCCGACAAAACCGACCAATAACAAAAAGAAGCCGGCAGCTAAGGGAACGACCCTAAAAGACAGCAAGGGTGCAACTTATAAAGTAACCGGTGCAAAAGTAAAAAATCCGACGGTAACCTATGTAAAACCGAAAAAGAATGTAAAGAAAGTAAGCATTCCGGCAACGATCACGGTAAAAGGAATTAAATATCAGGTAACGGCAGTATCGAAAGATGCATTTAAGAATAACAAAAAAGTGACACAGGTCACAATCGATAAGAATGTCAATAACATCGGAAAAAATGCATTCTACGGCTGCAAGAACTTAAAGAAAGTGATCATCAAGACCACAAAGCTGACGAAAAAGACTGTCGGAAAGAATGCGTTTAAGGGAATACATAAAAAGGCAACGATCAAAGTGCCGAAAAAGAAATTGAATGCTTATAAGAAGCTTCTGAAAAATTCAGGGATGAAAAAGAGTGTAAAAGTAATGAAGATCAAATAAAAAAAGTATCGGATAAGAGGGTGGCTCTGTCAGGGGCACTCTCTTACTCTATAGAAAATACCGTGTTTCCTATAGAGTAAAAAGACCTTCGGGTGAAGATTTGTATCAACATACAGGAAGGAGAGAAGCAGAAAAAATGAAAAGAATGAAGCTGATAAAGAACAGGGGGATCGCTTCTGTGACTGCGTTTTCTTTAGCACTTGCCTTAACAGTGACAAGTGTTTTAGGAAGCAGCCTTGGGACATTGACAGTCCGTGCAGCAGGCGGGACATTATCCGGTTCCGGAACAGTAGAAGATCCTTATATCATTGAGGATGCAGACGATCTGTGGACATTTGCGAATATGTTAAGGGGAAGCACAAGCCATCTTTCTGACTGTGCAAAAATAGCGGATGGAGTGACCATGATCGATGTATCTGACGAGATGTGGCAGGGCATACCGTCCAATATGACAATGCCGGACGGCTACAGGGGAACCTTTGATGGAAACGGTGCAACTATTAAATTGACAATGGCAATAAGTGGTGGTTACCAGGTCGGATTTTTCAACACACTGGATGCAGGCGGAGTGATCAAAAATGTTACCATAGACGGAACCGTATCGGGAAACTATGATGTCGGTGGTGTATGTGGACGCAACGGGGGAACCATCATAGACTGCAATAACAAAGCAGATGTATCCGGCAAAAATGACCGTGTAGGGGGAATTGCGGGCAGTTGTATGGATGGCGGTAAACTGATCGCCTTTAAAACCATGAGTAATTCCGGTCAGATCGAGGCAGGAAGCAGGGTCGGAGGAATCGTAGGATACTGTAGTAAGGCTTCCATAGAAGGCGACGGAGAACTGCTGAACACAGGAATGGTCCATAGTAGAGATGTATATGCAGGAGGAATCATCGGAAAGGCAGAGACTAAGACCTCCGTGAAGATTGCCGGAGCCGCAAAAAATACGGCAGATATCAATGGACCCGGATATGCCGGAGGAATTATCGGACAGATGACGAGCAGCGATTTATTACAGATACAGGCAGGAAGTATTCTGAATGCAGGAAATATCGATTGCAGTGGTGAGCATGCCGGAGGAATTGTAGGAGCGTACGACGGCAATATAGAAATTACGGCTGCGACAGGAGATATCCAAAATACCGGATATGTGCAGGGAACGAAATGTATCGGAGGCTTTGTGGGGGCTACCTACATGGGCACGATCACTGCAGCCGGAAATATGATCAATACCGGAGAGGTAAACGCTAATGATATTTATATTGGAGGAATCATTGGAAGACTGCAGGATACACAGGTTGTTTCAGTCAAAGGAGAGATCCGTAACGAAGGGAATGTTGTAGGCAACAGTGCGATGGGAGGCATTGTAGGTTATGCTACAGATGAAGATGCAAAAATACCGGTTATGGCATATGGAGATATTGTAAATCAGGGTAAGCTACAGGGAACCATAAGCAGTGGTTCAGCCAGTGTCGGAGGTATTTTAGGAAGCTTTGATTGTCAGGAAGGCATTTTCTCTGAGACAGGAGTAATCAAAAATGAAGGCGATATTACTGCAAACGGTACAATGGTAGGAGGAATCGGAGGAGATTATGCTGTTCAGGCATCCACAAAGCCGGTTCAGAAGTGTATCAATACAGGCTCGGTTACAGGTACCAATAATGTTGGTGGATTATTTGGAACGGCAAACTTAAAAAGCAGTACGGAAGAATATAAAAATATTGAAAATTCCTACAGTACAGGAAGTGTAACAGCCAGTGGTGAATCACAATCCAAGGTGGGAGCATTAGTAGGATATTATGCAGGAAATAAAATAAAAAATTCCTATCACACGAGTCTTTACCCAATTATAGGAACAGCAGATGAAGCGAACGGTGTAGAGAATTGCTATGATATAGAAGAATACCGGGGTGTGGCGGAAACAGAGGAAGTGATATCTAAGACAAAGGCAGAATTTGCTTCCGGAGAAGTGGCATATTTATTAGATGGAACCGGAGAGAACCGTGCCACAGCACCGGTATGGGGACAGAATATCGGAACAGATGAGAGTCCGGTATTAGGTGGAGCAGCCGTTTATAAAGACGGTGATGTTTATGCAAATACGGAACACACCTATGATGTGGCATATACATGGTCAGCGGATAAGAAGAACTGTACAGCAAAACAGAACTGTCGTCTCTGTGGCATAGAGGGAGCAGAGGAGACGGTAGCAGCAGCTTACAGTATCAAAAAACAGGCAACAGAACAGGCAGAGGGAATCGGACTCTATACGGCAGTATTTAAAAACGGTCTGTTTACAACACAGACAGCAGAAGTAAAGATTGCAAAGCTGACACCAAAACCAAGTCAGCCGACGAACCCAAGCAACCCGTCGAACCCGACAAAACCGACCAATAACAAAAAGAAGCCGGCAGCTAAGGGAACGACCCTAAAAGACAGCAAGGGTGCAACTTATAAAGTAACCGGTGCAAAAGTAAAAAATCCGACGGTAACCTATGTAAAACCGAAAAAGAATGTAAAGAAAGTAAGCATTCCGGCAACGATCACGGTAAAAGGAATTAAATATCAGGTAACGGCAGTATCGAAAGATGCATTTAAGAATAACAAAAAAGTGACACAGGTCACAATCGATAAGAATGTCAATAACATCGGAAAAAATGCATTCTACGGCTGCAAGAACTTAAAGAAAGTGATCATCAAGACCACAAAGCTGACGAAAAAGACTGTCGGAAAGAATGCGTTCAAGGGAATCCATAAAAAGGCAACGATCAAAGTGCCGAAAAAGAAGCTGGATGCATATAAGAAGATTTTGAAAAATGCAGGGATCAGCAAGAGCGTAAAGGTAGTTAAAATGTAAAAAAATAGGTAAAAAACAAAAAAAGAACAGAAACAGTAACAGGCGTGAAAAAGCAGAAGGGAATCTTTGGATTCCTTTTTCTGCTTTTTTTGGACAAATTTATGAAAATCTGTTGCGAAAAATGAAATTTGTGTTAAAATCAATTATGTGCGACCCTTGATGGTCGTATTACATAGTGTATTTGTGATCACCACAATACGGGGCATCACATAACAATATATAAATTTTTTTAGGAGGAATTATTCAAATGGCAAAATGGGTTTACAAATTTGAAGAAGGTAACGCTTCTATGAGAAACCTGCTTGGTGGTAAAGGCTGTAACTTAGCCGAGATGACAGGCTTAGGAATGCCGATCCCTCAGGGATTTACAGTAACCACAGAGGCATGTACCGAGTATTACAACTGCGGAAAGACAATTTCCAAAGAGATTGAGGATCAGATCTTCGAGGCTCTTGCATGGTTAGAGGGCGTAAATGGTAAAAAATTCGGAGACACAGAAGATCCGTTATTAGTATCTGTCCGTTCCGGTGCTCGTGCTTCTATGCCAGGTATGATGGATACTATCTTAAACTTAGGTTTAAATGACGTAGCAGTAGAAGGTTTTGCAAAGAAGACAGGAAATCCTAGATTCGCATATGACTCTTACAGAAGATTCATCCAGATGTATTCTGACGTAGTTATGGAAGTTCCAAAATCTTACTTCGAGAAGATCATCGACGAGATGAAAGAAGCAAAAGGTGTAACTTACGATACAGAGTTAACAGCAGATGACTTAAAAGAGTTAGCTGAGAAATTCAAAGGTGTATATAAAGAGGCAATGAACGGCGAAGAGTTCCCACAGGAGCCAAAAGACCAGTTAATGGGTGCTGTAAAAGCAGTATTCCGTTCATGGGACAACCCTCGTGCCATTGTATATCGTCGTATGAATGATATCCCTGGAGACTGGGGAACAGCCGTAAACGTACAGACTATGGTATTCGGTAACAAAGGTGACACATCAGGAACAGGTGTTGCATTTACCCGTAACCCATCTACAGGTGAGAAAGGTATCTTCGGTGAGTACCTGATCAACGCTCAGGGTGAGGACGTAGTTGCAGGTGTTCGTACACCACAGCCGATCACTCAGTTAGAGAAAGACTTACCAGAGTGCTACAAACAGTTCATGGATTTAGCTATGAAATTAGAGAACCATTTCCACGACATGCAGGATATGGAGTTCACAATTGAGGAAGGTAAATTATACTTCTTACAGACTCGTAACGGTAAGAGAACAGCTCCTGCAGCTATCAAGATCGCTTGTGATTTAGTAGACGAAGGACAGATCACACCGGAAGAAGCTGTTTGCCGTATCGAAGCAAAATCATTAGATCAGTTATTACACCCAACTTTCGATGCAGATGCATTAAAAGCAGGTGAAGTAATCGGTTCCGCACTTCCAGCATCTCCTGGAGCAGCTGCTGGTAAAGTTATCTTCACAGCAGAAGAAGCAAAAGAAGCAGGAATCGGTGGAAAAGGCGAGAGAGTTATCCTTGTTCGTCTTGAGACATCCCCAGAGGATATCGAAGGTATGCATGCTGCACAGGGTATCTTAACAGTTCGTGGTGGTATGACATCTCACGCAGCCGTAGTTGCTCGTGGTATGGGAACATGCTGTGTATCCGGATGTGGTGAAATCGAAATCGATGAAGAGAAGAAAGAGTTCAAACTCGGTGGATATACATTCCATGAGGGAGATTACATTTCCTTAGACGGAACAACAGGTAAGATTTACAAAGGCGACATCAAGACAAACGAAGCTTCTGTAAGCGGTGACTTCGGACGTGTTATGGGATGGGCTGATGAGTTCAGAACATTAAAAGTTCGTACAAATGCTGATACACCGGCAGACGCTAAGAAAGCTCGTGAGCTTGGTGCAGAAGGTATCGGTCTTTGCCGTACAGAGCATATGTTCTTCGAGGAAGACAGAATCGCTGCTTTCCGTGAGATGATCTGCTCCGATACAGTAGAAGAAAGAGAAGCAGCACTGGATAAGATTCTTCCTTATCAGCAGTCTGACTTTGAAGCATTATATGAAGCATTAGAGGGATGCCCGGTAACCATCCGTTTCTTAGATCCGCCACTTCATGAGTTCGTACCTACTGAAGAAGCAGATATCAAGAAATTAGCAGATGCTCAGGGCAAATCTGTAGAGACAATCAAAGCAATCATCGAAGGACTCAAAGAGTTCAACCCAATGATGGGACACAGAGGATGCCGTCTTGCAGTTACTTATCCTGAAATTGCAAAAATGCAGACAAAAGCTGTTATCCGTGCAGCTATCAATGTAAAGAAAGCACATCCGGATTGGAACATGGTTCCTGAAATCATGATTCCACTTGTATGTGAAGTAAAAGAGTTAAAGAACGTAAAAGCAGTAGTAGTAGAGACTGCTGATGCAGAAATCGCTGCTGCAGGTTCTGACTTAAAATACTCCGTTGGTACTATGATCGAGATCCCAAGAGCTGCATTAACAGCAGATGAGATCGCAACAGAGGCTGAGTTCTTCTGCTTTGGTACAAACGACTTAACACAGATGACATTCGGTTTCTCTCGTGATGATTCCGGTAAGTTCTTAGATGCTTACTATCAGGCTAAGATCTTCGAGTCTGACCCATTCGCAAGATTAGACCAGAACGGTGTTGGCAAATTAATGGATATGGCTGTAAAACTTGGAAAACAGACACGTCCGGACATGCACTTAGGAATCTGTGGAGAGCACGGTGGAGATCCATCTTCCGTAGAGTTCTGCCACAAGTTAGGATTAGACTATGTATCCTGCTCACCATTCCGTGTGCCGATCGCAAGATTAGCAGCAGCTCAGGCAGCTATCAACAACAAATAATTCACTGTAGGTAATGAATACTTAGAGCGTTAATTAGCTTGTATAGAGACCCCTTACATCAGCTATGGTGTAAGGGGTTTTGACTTTGAATGGGGATAAGATAGGGGGGAAATATATTATGTTGAGATACCAAAAGGCAACAACGAAAGATATAGAATTACTGACGAAAACAAGGATTACAGTTCTTAGAGCAGCTAATAAATTATCAGATGATATAGATATGTCTGAGGTTGAAAAAGAGTCATATGATTACTATAAAGATGCACTTGAACATGGTACGCATACTGCATACTTAGTTTTTGATGATGAAATGTTTGTTGGTGCAGGTGGCATTAGTTATTTTAAAGTAATGCCAACATATCATAATAAGACAGGAAACAAGGCATACATTATGAATATGTATACAAAGCCTGACTATAGGAGACAGGGAATAGCTTTTGAAACGCTGCAGTTGCTTGTAAAAGATGCAAAAGAACGAGGAATTAGTGAGATTTCACTAGAAGCTACAGAGGCAGGAAAGCCCTTATATGAAAAGTTTGGATTTGTAAAAATGAACGATGAAATGGAATTGCCGGAATAGTGGCGAATTTTTAAAAGTATGGGAGAAAATGAAAATGTACATTGAATATAAAGATACACAGGATTTTTCTTGTGAGGAGTTAGAAGACCTGTTTTTATCAGTAGATTGGTCATCCGGACATTATCCTGATAAATTGGTTATAGCAATGAAAAATTTTAAAACGATATATTCTGCATGGGATGAAGGAAAATTAATAGGAATGATATGCGCAATGGATGATGGAATCATGAATGCATATGTCCATTATCTGTTAGTAAACCCGAAATATCATGGAAATACGGTTGGCAGAACTTTGGTAGCAATGATGAAAGAACATTATAAAGATTATCTACGGGTAGCAGTAATAGCGTATGATAATGAGTTACATTTTTATGAACAATGTGGATTTGTCAAAAGCACGGATGCATCACCAATGTTTATAACATCATTGTGGACGTAAGATGTTTTATAATATAAAGAATTTTATAACTTTCAGATGTTTGTCTAATAAAAGGAGAATGATCTGACAGAGGAGAATACGGATATAGAATTTATTAGTATAAATGCTGATAAAATTCTATAGAATGAATTTTACAGATATACAGAGAGGAAGCAAAAAAATCCATGCAAAGTTTACATAAAGACAGAGGTTAAAATGAAAGAAAGACAAAAAGAACCATCACAACAAAAGAATCCGCGCAAATGGGGCATGATCCTGCTGATGGCAGTACTCATCATCGTTATGCTGGTGTCCCTGTGGAACATTTTAGGATACCTGTTAGAGGGCAGGAAAAGCGAAAAATTTGCACAGGATCTGCAGGAATCGGCGATCATTATAGAAAAAGACAATACGGATTCGAAAGATACAAAAAAGGAAAAAGAAGAGAAGGAAGAACCGATACCGGATGCAATTGATTTTGACACCCTGCATGCGATCAGTAAAGATGCAGTGGCATGGTTGTATGCACCGGGCGGTGGGATCAACTATGTAGTAGCACAGGCAGGAGATAACGATTACTATCTCCATCGGTTATTGAATGGCGCAGAAGCAAAAGCCGGTACTTTATTTATGGATTATCAGAATCATTCCGATTTTTCGGACTGGAATACGATGATCTATGGACATCACATGAAAAACGGTACAATGTTTGCTTCGCTGGTAAAATATCAGGATCAGGAATATTATGAAAAACATCCTGTCATGTATCTCTACACACCGGGGCAGCGTATGAAATTAGAAATCCTTGCAGGATATACAACGGATATAGAGGACAGTGTGTATACCATCCCAACGACGAAAGAAGGCAGGGATGAGTTAGTAAAGCATGTCCTTCAAAAATCCAACTTTACATCAAAAGCATCGGTAACGGGGGAGGACAAATTGGTAACTCTATCTACCTGTACCTATGAGTATGAAGATGCAAGATTTGTTGTTATAGGAAAAATCGCAGAATAATCAGATTGACAAATCAGAGTTTCTAACGTATATTATATCCTAGTAAGTAACTAGGATATAATATACGTTTTTCTGTTGTAAGGAAAATAACAGAAAATAGTCGTATCACGACTATTTTCTACTTCAGATATTCCCGTAAAGAGAACGTCAGACATACCGACAGGATGATCTGGCTTGCCAACAGCCCCCACAGATAACCTTTGATACCAAAAGCAGGGATGGCAAACAGTGCAAACAGAAGGCGGATGCAGATACTTACTAGATTATAACAAAAAGTTTGTACGGTCCTGCCAAGTCCGTTTAAAATGGCGGCAAGCGTAGAAGTCAGGTAGAGGAAGGGGCAGATAAAACCAAGCTGCATAATAAAGTTGCCGCTCATCTCATTTTGAAACAGCCACATTCCTAAAAAATTACCACCGAAGAAAAAGAAAGCCGTACAGGCAAAACCAAACAGCATACAATAAGTAATAGATTTTGAAACCGCTTTTTTGATCCGGTCGCGTTCTCCGTGTGCAGAGGCTTCCGAGACAGCAGGAAGCAGCATGACAGCTAACGAATTTGTGATCGAGGTTGGAAACAAAATCAGTGGGAGAGCCATTCCGGTCAGGACACCGAACATGCTTAAAGCCGCAGAGGTGCTAAGTCCCGCCTCTTTGAGTTTTAAGGGGATTAAAATAGCCTCAATACTGGTAAAAAGATTTAAGACAACACGGTTTCCGGTCAAAGGTACGGATAAGCGTCCGATCTTTGGCAGGGCATTTTTAAAATCACAGAGCCGTAGCTTGGAAAAGTGCACGGCAGCGGCAGAAAAGAGAGCAGAGGAAATCTCCCCACAGACAATTCCCCATACCGCAATGGCAGGCGTCACGGGAATCTGTTCCTGCATCTGGATGCGGTAGATGACATAGACACTGGCAACGCGCACGATCTGTTCGATAAGCTGTGACACAGACGGGATCATCGCTTTTTTTAAGCCGTAATAATAACCGCTGATACAGGAATGGATAGCACCAAACGGCAGAGAATAGGCGAGGATCCGAAGCAGCGGTGCAGTACGATATTCGTGGATCACATGATAAGCTAAAAAGTCAGCCTGTGTATATAAATAGAAAGCACACAAAAAGGACAGACTAAGAGATAGCAGTAAACCGGCTGCCAGATAGCAGCGTCTGCGGCTCTCGTTTTTATCATCGGAGACTTCGGCAACGAATTTAGAAATAGCGGTCTGTATACCGGCAGTAGTAAAAGAACTGCACAGGGCAAGAAGCGGAAAGATAAGCTGATAAATTCCGATTCCTTCCGCACCAATCGTATGAGATAAGAATATTCTATAGAAGAAGCCTATGATTCTGCTCAAAACGCCGGAGGCAGTTAATAAAAATGTGCCAAGAACCAGAGGATTTTTCATATAGTGCCTGATATAACGGGAAAGATTCATTTTGACCTCCCGAAAGAACATTTATCTTAATATATGCAAGATGTCCTATTGACAGAACCGGAAAACGTATTATAATATACATATAAAACATATAGGAATAGTAGGAGATAAAAATATGATTTATTTGGATAATGCAGCAACAACAAAAACGCATGAAGACGTTGTCAAAGAAATGCTTCCTTATTTCACAGAGAATTATGGAAATGCATCAAGTGTATATGATTTAGGTTCTAAAAGCAAACTTGCCATTACAAAGTCCAGAGAGACGATCGCAGCAGCATTAAATGCAAAGCCGGAGGAAATTTATTTTACAGCCGGTGGTTCTGAAAGTGATAACTGGGCATTAAAGGCGACAGCAGAGGCATACAAAAACAAAGGAAAACATATTATTACGAGTAAGATTGAGCATCATGCCATCCTGCATACCTGTGAATATTTAGAGAGAGAAGGATATGAGATCACTTATTTAGATGTAGATGAGAGAGGTCTCGTTGATGTAGAGGAGTTAAAACAGGCAATCCGTCCGGATACGATCCTGATTTCCGTTATGTTTGCAAACAATGAGATCGGAACGATCGAGCCGATCGAGGAGATTGGAAGCATCGCAAAAGAATATGGGATTTTGTTCCACACAGATGCCGTACAGGCATTTGGCCAGATACCGATCAATGTGGAAAAAATGCACATTGACATGCTGAGTGCAAGCGGACATAAATTAAACGGACCAAAAGGCATTGGATTTTTATATATCAGAAAAGGTGTAAAGATCGGTTCCTTTATCCATGGTGGAGCACAGGAGCGGAAACGCCGTGCAGGAACAGAAAACGTTCCGGGAATCGTAGGACTTGGAAAAGCCGTTGAGATTGCAGTTGCCACAATGGAAGAGCGGACGAAAAAAGAGAGCGAGCTTCGTGATTATCTGATCGAACGGGTATTAAAAGAAGTACCGTATTCGAGATTAAACGGACCGCGTAAAGACCGTTTGCCGAATAATGTCAGCTTCTGCTTCCAATTCATAGAGGGCGAGTCATTGTTAATTATGTTAGATATGAAGGGGATCTGTGCATCTTCCGGATCAGCCTGTACATCAGGTTCCTTAGACCCTTCCCATGTATTGTTGGCAATCGGTCTGCCGCATGAGATCGCACATGGTTCCCTGCGACTGACCCTTGGTGCAGATACCACAAAAGAAGATATGGATACAACCATAGAAGCAATCAAAGAAATTGTACAGAAACTGCGTGATATGTCACCGCTCTATGAGGACTTCAAGAAAAAAAGTGCAGTTTCAGAATAAGGAGGATTTATTTTATGTACAGCGAAAAGGTAATGGATCATTTTCAGCATCCAAGAAACGTAGGAGAGATAGAGAACGCAAGTGGAGTTGGAACCGTAGGAAATGCAAAATGCGGGGACATCATGAGAATTTTTTTAGATATTGATGATGACGAAGTCATCCGTGACTGTAAGTTCAAAACCTTTGGCTGCGGTGCGGCGGTAGCAACCAGCAGCATGGCAACAGAGCTTGTAAAAGGTAAGACCGTACAGGAAGCGTTAGAAGTTACAAACAAAGCAGTGATGGAAGCACTTGACGGATTGCCACCGGTCAAGGTACACTGTTCTTTGTTAGCAGAGGAGGCGATCCATGCCGCACTCTGGGATTACGCAGAAAAGAATAATATAGTAATACAGGGCTTAGAGCAGCCAAAATCCGATATTTCCGAGGGCGAAGTGGAGGAGGACTACTAAGCCGGAGGAAATTATGGAGAAAAAAAAGGTAGTAGTGGGAATGTCGGGCGGTGTAGATTCATCCGTAGCGGCATATCTCTTAAAAGAACAGGGCTATGATGTCATCGGAGTTACGATGCAGATCTGGCAGGACGAGAGTACACAGATACAGGAAGAAAATGGCGGATGCTGTGGACTGAGTGCTGTGGATGATGCAAGAAGAGTAGCAGGAGAACTTGGAATTCCTTATTATGTCATGAATTTTAAGCGGGAATTCAAAGAACAGGTCATGGATTATTTTATCGGCGAATATCGTTTAGGAAGAACACCGAATCCGTGTATTGCCTGCAACCGTCATGTAAAATGGGAAGCACTGCTAAAAAGGAGTCTCGATATCGGAGCAGATTACATTGCCACCGGACATTATGCCAGAATCGAGCAGCTTGCAAATGGCAGATATGCCATCAAGAATTCCGTAACAGCAAAAAAAGACCAGACCTATGCACTGTATAATCTGACGCAGGAACAGTTGTCACATACCCTGATGCCGGTGGGAGATTATACGAAAGACGAGATACGAAGCATTGCTGAAAAGATCAATCTGCGTGTGGCAAACAAACCGGACAGTCAGGACATCTGTTTTGTACCGGATGGCGATTATGCCGGATTTATTGAACGCGAGATTGGAGACAGTGTTGCAAAAGAAGGAAACTTTGTCTTAGAAGACGGAACGGTTTTGGGAAAACATAAGGGAATTACCCACTATACCATTGGACAGAGAAAGGGCTTAAATCTTTCTATGGGAAAACCGGTTTTTGTAACGGAAATCCGTCCTGAAACGAATGAAGTGGTCATTGGAGATAATGAAGATCTTTTTGTGCGGGAAGTCTATGCAGACCGGATCAACTTTATGTCGGTACCGGATTTAAAGGAAAAACAGCATTTTAAGGCAAAAATCCGCTATGCACATCAGGGAGCACCGGCACTGATTGAGCAGATTGACGATGATCTGATCCGATGCACGTTTGAAGAACCGCAAAGAGCCATGACTCCGGGACAGGCTTTAGTATTTTATGATGGAGAATATGTTGCGGGCGGTGGTACGATCATCAAAAGATGATCATACCCGCAGAAATTTTCGTTTATATTCGTTTGGAATCGCAAAACCGCTCTTTTGTACGGCAGCCATACGATAGAGTTCAGAAGCAAGCACATCTTTTTTCAAAAGAGCTTGGGCTGCTTCATCTAACTGCTGTTTTTTGTCCAAAGGAGAGGTGAGAAGCGGAATCGTGGAATGTTGTTTCAGTTCCTTTAAAAGAGGAGCAGCATCCTCGCGAAAACCAAGTATTTTTCCATATGGTACATAATCAAGATTACGGTAAAAGCCGTAATCTTTTTCTTTTATATCTAAAAGAATGTGAGTAAGAAGCCTGCTCAGACGGGTGTAGGTTACTTCTTTGGTCTTTAGATCATCCAGAAAATCCACAACGGATGAAAAATGTTCCCGCTGTCGCAGAATCCGGTTAGAAAGCTCCAAAGAGCCGTCTGCATAGTCGGTAAATGAGTCGTGAGTAACCAGACAATAGCCTAGCATAGCGGCAAAATCCTCTTCAAACATCAGCGGATGTGCGTTCAATGCTTCGCATAAGGTCAAAAAGGCACTTTTTGGCATCCACGCATCTAAGGCAGAAAGGTCACTGTAAAGGTCGGCCAGTCCGTTCAGATAAGAACGGATTCCGGTCGCAGACGCAAAAGAAGTATCTAAGTTATTGGCGTGATAACCGCTTCCGATACGGGCAATGGGAACCGGGCGGATCTGACTGTTCCGGCGAAAAAGAGCTTTGCAGTATTCCAGTCCTAAGATATTATTCGGCGAAGCTAAGATCGTTTCTGCTAATTCGGGTGTAACCGAAGCTAAGACAGAAGGGTCACCGGATAAAGGGGCAGACAGGGAAGTCTGTACGGCAAAGGCTCTTGCGGCAGGATAACTCATTCCTTTTTTTAAGGCATCATTCAAAGCAGAGCGATATGCGGAAGTTTCTTCGGCTAAAAAACGTGCTAAGGACAGCAGGGCAGCCTGATCCGGCGTTTCACAGCCAAAGCAGACAGCGGAAGTTACCCCGATGCGGTCTAAAAGGGCAATGCCTGCCCCGGCAAAATATTCCGCACTTGCCGTAGACCAGAGGACCGGAAGTTCTAATACCAGATCCGCTCCGTTTTCTAATGCCATTTTGGCTCTGGTATATTTGTCGATCAAAGCGGGGGCACCCCGCTGTACAAAATCCCCGCTCATGACCACGATAAGATAGTCGGCATTTGTATCATTTCTTGCTTTTTCTAACTGATAAAGATGTCCGTTGTGGAACGGATTGTATTCTGCAATAATACCTGTAACATTCATTTTTTCGTACACTCCCTGTTTATTGATGGCTTTGGATGAGAATGGCTCAATTATAGCATGCCCGTTTTTTATCAGCAAGACTCCGGCAGGGGGACTTGTATAAAAAAGAGAAAACGATTATAATAAATATACTTTACTGTTTAAAATCAGGAAAAAAGAAGAAGTGAGGAAAAGAAATGAATATATTGGTCATCAACTGCGGAAGCAGTTCTTTAAAATTTCAGCTGATCGATTCTGCAAGTGAGGAAGTGCTTGCAAAAGGTCTGTGCGAGAGAATCGGAATTGATGGAAGACTGGTTTATCAGTCCGAAGGAAATGAAAAAGAGATTACAAAAGAGCATATGCCAACACATACAGAAGCTGTCAAACTGGTGTTAGAGGCACTGGTAAATCCAAAGACAGGCGCCATTTCATCTTTAGATGAGATCGGAGCTGTCGGTCATCGTATCGTTCATGGTGGAGAGGCATTCACAGAATCTACATTGATCACGGATGAAGTGATCGCAGCAGTAGAGCGTGTCAGTGAATTAGCACCTTTACACAATCCGGCAAATCTGATCGGTATTGAAGCCTGTCAGAAGCTGATGCCGGGTGTTCCGATGGCAGCAGTATTTGATACGGCATTTCATCAGACGATGCCTGCTGAGGCGTATATGTATGGTATTCCTTATAAGTACTACTCACAGTTCAAAGTTCGTAAATACGGTTTCCACGGAACCAGCCACAGCTATGTATCCAAGCATGCTGCAGATATGTTAGGACAGCCATACGAATCCTTAAAGACGATCGTCTGTCATTTAGGAAACGGTGCATCTGTCTGTGCAGTAAAAAATGGAAAATCTGTAGATACTTCCATGGGCCTGACACCGTTAGAGGGACTTGTTATGGGAACAAGAAGTGGTGACATCGATCCATCCGTCATTGAGTATATTGCAGAAAAAGAGAATTTTGAGATGGAACACATCATGGATGTATTGAATAAAAAATCAGGAGTTTATGGTATTTCAGGCGTGTCCAGCGATTTCCGTGACATTGAAGCCGCAGCAAAAGCAGGGGATGAGAGAGCCGCACTGGCACAGGATGTATTCTGTTATCGTGTGGTAAAATATATCGGTGCCTATGCCGCAGCCATGAACGGAGTGGATGTCATCTGCTTTACTGCAGGTTTAGGAGAGAATTCCGGTGAGACCCGTAAGAAGATCTGCGATTATTTAGGATACCTTGGCGTAGAGTTAGATGAAGAAGCAAATAAGAGACGTGGAGAGGATCTGGTGATCTCTACGGAGACTTCTAAAGTCAAGGTTTTGATGGTACCAACAAATGAAGAACTTGCCATTGCAAGAGAGACAGCGGCACTGGTTCAGAAATAGCTTAAAAATATAGGTGAAATAAGGGAAAATCTGTTGACAAATATCCGGTGGATATGTATAATTGTTTAGGTGTGAATAGGAGAAGAAGATGAAAGTTGATTTGACAGATATCAAAGCTTTGGAAAACAGGGAAGTAGAAAAAAGAGTTCCCGTGGACCTCGTCACATTCGACTCGAAGCTGGGTAAATTTCCTATTACAAAAAAGGAAGATGTGGCACTCCATATCAGGAACGAAGAGAATAAGCGGCTGTTTGTTCAGGGTACGACAGAGCTGACCATTGAGATTCCTTGTGACCGTTGTCTGGAGGAAGTTCCGACAACATTCCATATAGACATCAATAAGGAGATCCCATTAGAGGAGACTCCGGATGTGGATGAGGAAAAGCTGGAAGCGAAGGACTACATGCTTGGATTTCATCTTGATTTAGATAGAATCATTTATGATGAAGTTTTGGTTAACTGGCCCATGAAAGTATTATGTAAAGAGGATTGTGCAGGCATTTGTAAGAAGTGCGGCAAGAATCTGAATCATGGTACCTGTGACTGTGAAAAGACAGAACCAGATCCAAGAATGGCAGTTATCCAAGATGTATTTAAGAATTTTAAGGAGGTGTAACCAAATGTCAATTTGTCCAAAGAACAAATCCTCTAAGGGTAGAAGAGATAAAAGAAGAGCAAACTGGAAAATGACTGCTCCGACTTTAGTAAAATGCAGTAAATGCGGAGAGTTAATGATGCCTCACAGAGTTTGCAAAAGCTGTGGCTCATATAACAAGAGAGAAATCGTTGCACAGGATTAATCTGTCATCATTGAGGAGTGTTTGAAAGAACACTCCTTTTTTGCTATATAGGAAATTCCTATATAGCAAAAGCCCTTCGGGCAGAATCGCACTGCGGCGGAAAGGAATTGTGTCGCAGA
>OIDQ01000073.1_pt1 | contig 60699 bp, 52 predicted proteins | sample 1581511 | NCBI WGS metagenome assembly OIDQ01 (sample SAMEA3882526, study PRJEB24775) | human gut metagenome | biome: human-associated habitat; feature: intestine environment; material: feces | place: Netherlands | collected 2009/2010
TCACAATTATCCCCTCTCCCACATATTGTAAAATATTTTCAATTGTTGTGTTAATGGGAAATTTTCACTTAAATACTCTTTTAGTTTATCAGCTTCATCTCTATCCTCCATTTTTTCTAAACCTTTTTTATAACGCAACCAGCACACATCATTCTTTTTACATTTTTGTTTTAATGTACGAAAAAAATCTATTTCCGAACGATACTCTGCTTTTGACATGATATTTTCATATTCCTTACGTTTTTCTGCAACATTACCCTCTGTCAATTCTCTCTTTTTTGCTTTAACTTCATTTAATACCCTTTCTGCTGCTTGTATACGCTCTGAATATTTTGCATTTGTAATAATTAGCGAATATGTTAAAACAACAATCGATAATATTATATTAAAATAATTAGATAGTTCCGTGTTGAATTTATCTGGGAAAAACTCTGCTGTAAGGGTGTATACAATCAAAGTGATACTGTAATATGTAATCACAAAATTTGAAAATGATTTCCTAATTTGTAACCTTTTCAACATATTCGAATAATTGCTTTGTGTTGTATTCATAATATCGTACATTTTATTTTTATCATTATAGTTTTTATTTTCATTCATATACTAGTTCTCCTTCATATTCCCCCTTTCATAGTATATATTTTTTCTTTAACAATTTCAATAAATTCCATTTCACTACTATTTTTTATAAGATTTTGAAATTTACATAAAAAACATTTAAATAATCATTTTCTCCCATTACTTATATACACCGTTTTTCAATATATTCTCTTCCGCAACATTCTTAATAGTATTCATCCTCCTAACCCATTCCATCTGATCCTGCATCTTCAATTCTTCCGTCACGCCCCACTGTTCAGCCATCTGTTCCATCAGTATCTCAACTTTTTCTCTTACTTCTTTATCAACCTGATTCAAATGCTCCGTCAATTTCCCGGTCAGTACCAGATACTGATACCTGGCACTCCGGTGTTCCTTTAGAAACTGTTTTCGCATTATTCCATATTTCCCATATGTAGGTTCTTCCTCATTGATTTCCAGATCCGGCAGATAATAATCTCCATGCAATGTGTAGCTCAGTCCGTTCTTTTCATCATAAATCTGTTTCTTCCTATTCTTACAACTCCATTCCTCTGTATTTTGCTTTGTTCTTTTTTATCTGTGCATTGTATTCTTCACTTCGTTCTTTCGCCCATGGTATGCGATCACTTATTTTTTTCGGCATTTGTTCTTTCTGCTTTTTCGCTTCAAGTTCCGCCTGCATCCGGATATCGTCCTGCACCAGTCGTTCTACCATATCTTTCCCCAACATGCGTAAAAGTCGGTTATATCTGTCTGCAATTCCCTGCAGAATTTCTTTCTCAACGGATAATTTCTGATAATCCTTCTGAACTTCTGCCAGTTCCTTTTTAGTGTTCTCGTGCTCCTGCTTTTTCTTCTGAAACTTACTTTTCCACTTATCTCTTTCTCTGGTAAGTTCTTTAACCTGTGCAGCCATCGCACCAATTTTATTCTTCATTTCAATGAACAAGGGTTTTATTTTCTTATCCCGATAAGTTATCGCACGTTCCAATGCTGTAGCTTCCGACAAAAATGTTTTGATCATTCCATATTCTTTTATTTCCTTACTGACATTATCCATCACCAGTTGCAGGAATTCTCTTCTGTCCTCCAGTTTTTTCAATTCCGTTTCTGCTTTCTCAGCACGTCTTTCCGCTGTTTCTTTATCTTTCTGGAACTGAATTTTTTCTTCTTCCAGTAATTTAATATCTGCCCTTGCGTCCGCAATCTGAGAAGTCAATCCTTCATTCTCCGCTGTCAGATATTCCTTTTTCTGTTCCAGTTCCTGCACTGCCATATCCTCACGATTACCAATCTGGAATATTACTTCATGGAACAGCTTCTCCTGTTTGCCCTGTCGGATTTTTTCATAATAATTTGCAATCTGCCGGTCCTTTCTTTTCCCAACATTGTATCTCTCCGCAGCATCGTCAAACAATTCCTTATAAACTTCTTTCAGATTCTCATTATTATAACAAATGTTCAATTGCACTCTGTCCGGATCTACATTTTCTGCTACAAAATCCCGTCTGTTATGAGCCAGTGAACCGGCTCCGATTATGCCACTGATTGTCCGTTTCATCATAAATTTTCTCACCTCTTTTCTACTCGAGTGCCAGACATGGCACATAATTTTTATTTACGCCAGTTATGGCGATATTTAAGAAATTTTCGCCGGATACGGCGGTTTTGTTACTTTTGTCAAAAGTAACGCAAAAGCACTTTCGACAGCCGTACCGTCCATCAAAAGTCCCCTTGCGCCCTGCCGGGGGCATAACGTCCTTATGGACGTCTGTTCTGCACCGACCGAAGTGGATTATAGATCTGTTTATTCTGGTATCCTCGCCTGCACATATTCCAAATCTCCACAATAAGGCGTTCCCACCAGATACCATTCTCTTGCCAGATTCATCTCCATTCTGGTCTGTACCCATTCATCATCTACCAGCACTTCCAGTCCTTCTCCGCAGTGAAATCCTGTATCAATCCATAAATCTGATGATAATAATCCATATCTTCCATTGCTGCTGTTATATCCTAATCTTCCCTGTTTCATCATTTTCTGCTCCTTTCCAGTCTGTAAACGGAATTTGTAAACGGAGTTCAAAAGATTTTAAAAGTTAACTTTTTAAGTTTTTCCTTAAAGTTCCGTTTACATCGTTTACAATAATCTTTACTCAAACGGTATTTCCAACTGTTCCGGCACTTCCATAAATCCGTCTTTATCTTTCTTCACAGAATCTTCAATTCTTTTCCATGAACGCTGTATTCATATTCCTTTCCGAACCGTTGTGTACCATGTGGTTTCCAGCCTACAATCGCATTGTTCATAATATTGGCAATTTCTTTACCTTCCCACTGTTTCATTTCTCCGGTTCGATGTAGCGCTTCATCGAACAGAATTCTTGTACATACATAATCGTCATCGTAGTCATCAAGAAATGCCTGTATGATTCCGGCATTGGTATCTTCCGGCATAAATTCTTTCTGCAAACGCTTTGCCTCTTCCTCAATTTCCTTTGTAAATCCTAAGAACACATTTCCCTGTCGATACAATACCATTGCCTCTGCCCAGGCCTGTTCGATATAGACTTTGCTCTCTGCCTCATTGTCCAGAATATGAACTTCTGCTTTCGACATATCTGTCATCACCGGAGCAAATCGTCTGTTTCCGGTTCTGTCCAGTGGGAGGAAATTCAGATCATTTGAAGTACCGCAAAATACACACTGTCGTGGTCTGTCTTCCGGGTGAACTTCATAAGGTACTTTGTAAGTTTCTTTCTGTCTGCTCAGAAACGATTTAATCTGTTCAATATTCTTTGCTGTGATAGTTGCCTTCATTTCTCCCATTTCGATATTCCAGTGATTCTGCAGTTTTCTGTAAATATTTTCATCGTCCAGATGATCCAGATTGTCACTGAACCATTCTTCTTTTATCGCCAGATACTTGAAAAATGCGGACTTTCCGGCTCCCTGGCTTCCAACCAGACACAGCATAATATCATACTTTATTCCCGGTTCATAAATTCTTGAAATCGCTGCCAGCATATGCATTTTCATTACTCCGATTGTGTATTTACTCTTTTCTGCTCCCAGGAAATGCGGAAGCATGCTTCATATTTCTTGAGACGTTTCTGCAGCGTTCTCGCCACAATTGGGAACAACCGCTGATCTTCCGGAAATCCATAATGCTTCTTCGCATACTCCTGTACCTCTTCCTTAAGAAAATTGGGAATATCAATAGTACGGACCGAATTTTCTGTTTTTGGAGTATCAATCACATCTCTTTTCCCGATTCGGTTATAAGTCTTATTGATATGCGTAAACAAAGCTGTCATTTGATTTTGAAGCATACGTAAGTAGGAATCCGAAAAGTTCATCCCCATCATCTCATTCTGCCATTGGATAATATCTGATGGTGTAATCTCATTCATTCGCCACTCTCCAAAATAAGGAACAATTCGATTTTCAATCATATAGCGTTTATTCTTCTTTGTACGGTCTTTTAATTCTCCGTTCTTATCTCTGAAATAAATTTCTATGAAATCAACCATTTTCATATCCATATTTGCATTTGCTGAAAGTTTGAACTCACTTTCCCACTCCAACGCTTCTTTCTTGGTCTTAAATCCACATTTTTTCTTCTTCTGACCGGTCCAGTCCTCGAAGTAAAACATACAATACCATGTATTGTGTCCGTTATCTTTGTATGCAGGCATTTACCTCACCTCTCTTTCTACTGTGCTTGCATTGTCAATCCAAAGAATTTCTGTTCCACAAACGCTCTAGGAATCTTCCCAGCGATTACGTAAAAACCCTGCTTCTTCAATTCCTGATTCATTGAACGAATTAACTTATACGCATGACCTGTGGAACAATCCAATTTTTCTGCTACTTCTTCTGCAGTCATTAAATAGTTTGTACTCAACATAGATACTCCTCCTTTCCATCTATACGCATTTCGTACTTTTTTTATTTATATTAATCCTGTTTGCGTAATTTGTCAACAAAAAAATTACTAATTGCGTACAAAAAGTTTTTGTTGTATAATACTGCGTATAGGAGGTGCTCATTATGGGATATGGAAAAAATTTAAAACAAGCACTTGATGATAAAGGAATGACCGTACGTGACTTATGTCGCCAGACGGATATTAGTCCAACTACGATTTATTCAATTATTCAGCGAGATTCTTCTGTACGATATGATTTCGCATTGAGAATCGCCAATGTATTAGATATTGATATTAAACTGATTTGTAAGGATAACCCTTTTGAGCAAGGCGAGGAACTCCCTGCATTTCCGGACAACTTGAATGGACTCTTAGATGCTAGCCAAATTAAACGCTACGCAAACAACATGATGCTTCCATTACTCTCTCTTTGTGGCAGAGATGAATTGACGAAGCTGCATGAACTTATGTCTGATTACTACGTTCTCAATGATGAGGGACGTAAGCAAATGTTTACTATGATGGATATGTTAAAGAATACATATACTGATTCAGAACGTAAAAAGGCTCTGAAAAGCATTAAAAAATAGAAAAATAGAACTTTTTTAGAACTTTTCGATTTTACTTAACTACACACAAGCATGTAAAAAGGCTCCCGAGGAAAACCTCGAGAGCCTTGATTTTACTGTATTGTAGACACTATCAATTGAAATTATTCAATGATAGTAGCAACTCTACCAGAACCTACTGTTCTACCACCTTCACGAATAGCGAATGTAAGACCCTGCTCCATAGCGATTGGGTGGATCAGTTCGATTGTCATTTCTACGTTATCTCCAGGCATGCACATTTCTGTACCAGCTGGTAACTCGATAACACCTGTTACGTCTGTTGTTCTGAAGTAGAACTGTGGACGATAATTATTGAAGAAAGGTGTATGACGACCACCTTCGTCTTTTGTTAAAACGTAAACCTGAGCTGTGAATTTTGTATGGCATGTTACTGTACCTGGTTTTGCAAGAACCTGTCCTCTTTCGATTTCAGTTCTCTGGATACCACGAAGTAATGCACCGATGTTATCACCAGCCTGAGCCTCGTCTAATAATTTACGGAACATTTCGATTCCTGTTACAACAGTCTTCTTAACTTCCTCTTTGATACCAACGATTTCAACTTCCTCATTTACATGAAGAACTCCACGCTCTACTCTACCAGTAGCAACAGTACCACGTCCTGTGATTGTGAAGATATCCTCGATTGGCATTAAGAATGGCTGATCTGTAGCACGCTGTGGATCTGGGATGAACTCATCAACTGTGTCCATTAACTCCATGATCTTGTCGCCCCACTCGCCGTTTGGATCTTCAAGAGCTTTTAATGCAGAACCTTTGATGATTGGGCAATCATGGAAATCATACTCCTCTAACTGCTCTGTTACTTCCATCTCTACTAACTCGATTAACTCTTCGTCATCTACCATATCGCATTTGTTTAAGAAAACAACGATGTAAGGTACACCTACCTGACGGGATAATAAGATGTGCTCTTTTGTCTGAGCCATAACACCGTCAGTTGCAGCTACTACTAAGATAGCTCCGTCCATCTGTGCAGCACCAGTGATCATGTTCTTTACATAGTCAGCATGGCCTGGGCAGTCAACGTGTGCATAGTGACGTCTCTCTGTCTCGTACTCAACGTGAGCTGTAGAGATTGTGATACCTCTTTCTCTTTCTTCCGGAGCTTTATCGATGTTCTCGAAATCTGTAGCTTCGTTTCCGGCAACTCTTGCAGCAAGTACTTTTGTGATAGCTGCTGTTAAAGTTGTTTTACCATGGTCTACATGACCGATGGTACCAATATTACAATGTGGTTTCGTTCTTTCAAATTTAGCTTTAGCCATTTTGAATATCCTCCTTAATTTGATGCCCTTCGGGCTATTGTTTTTATTTTTAACTCACCTGATTCTGATTATATAAAATAGAACAGGTTTTTTCAAGGTTTATTTGCCTTTTTCAGAAATAATTTTCTCCTGAATATTCTTTGGTACCTGCTCGTATTTCTCGAAGAACATAGAGTAGTTACCACGTCCCTGTGTTTTGGAACGTAAGTCTGTGGAATAACCGAACATTTCTGCTAAAGGTACATATCCGCGAACGATTTTTCCGCCGCCAAGATCATCCATACCTTCGATACGTCCACGACGTGAGTTGATATCACCGATAACATCACCCATGTATTCTTCCGGCATAGTTACCTCAACCTTCATGATAGGCTCAAGTAATACAGGGTTTGCTTTCTGCATAGCTTCCTTGAATGCCATAGATCCGGCAATATGGAATGCCATTTCGGATGAATCGACTTCATGGTAAGAACCATCATATACTGTTGCATGAACACCAACTACCGGGAATCCTGCTAAAATACCAGCCTGTGTTGCTTCTTCGATACCTTCGCCGACTGCCGGGATATACTCTTTCGGGATTGCACCACCGACAACAGTAGAATCGAATTTGAATAATTCTTCTCCGTTGGCATCCATTGGCTCGAATTTAACTTTACAGTGACCGTACTGTCCACGACCACCGGACTGTTTTGCATATTTGTATTCCTGATCAACCGGTTTTGTAAAGGTTTCTTTGTAAGCAACCTGTGGTGCACCTACATTTGCCTCTACGTTGAACTCACGAAGAAGTCTGTCTACGATGATCTCTAAGTGAAGCTCACCCATACCAGCGATGATCGTCTGTCCTGTTTCTGTATTTGTATGAGCACGGAATGTCGGGTCTTCCTCTGCAAGTTTTGCAAGAGCCTCACCCATTTTTCCCTGTCCGGCTTTTGTCTTAGGCTCGATAGCAAGCTCGATAACCGGTTCCGGGAATTCCATGGACTCTAAGATAACCGGAGCTTTTTCATCACAGATTGTATCACCTGTGGTTGTCAGCTTAAATCCTACTGCTGCTGCAATATCACCGGAGTAAACTTTGTCAAGCTCTTCTCTCTTGTTTGCATGCATCTGTAAGATACGTCCAACACGCTCTTTTTTACCTTTTGTTGCATTCAGTACATAAGAACCGGAGTTCAATGTTCCGGAGTAAACACGGAAGAATGCTAATTTTCCTACGAATGGGTCTGTCATGATCTTGAATGCAAGAGCTGAGAACGGCTCATCATCAGATGAATGCCTCTCAATCTCGTTACCTTCTAAATCTACACCCTTGATTGCAGGGATGTCGGTTGGAGCCGGCATATACTCTAAGATCGCATCCAGTAATTTCTGAACACCCTTGTTTCTGTAAGCAGAACCACAGCAAACAGGGATTGCTAAACATTCACAGGTTGCTTTTCTTAAAGCTTTCTTCATTGCTTCTACAGAAGGCTCTTCACCCTCTAAATATTCCATCATTAAGTCATCATCTAACTCGCAGACTTTTTCTACTAACTCTGTGTGGTAAAGCTCTGCATCTTCCTTCATGTCATCCGGGATGTCCACGATGGAGATATCCTCACCTTTGTCATCGTTGTAGATGTATGCTTTCATCTCAAATAAGTCGATGATTCCCTGGAATTCATCTTCTTTTCCGATTGGAAGCTGAAGACAGATTGCATTCTTTCCTAAACGGGTTTTGATCTGCTCTACAGCACCATAGAAATCTGCACCTAAAATGTCCATCTTGTTGATGAATGCCATTCTCGGTACATTGTAAGTGTCAGCCTGACGCCATACGTTCTCAGACTGTGGCTCAACACCGCCCTTTGCACAGAACACACCAACAGCTCCATCTAATACACGCAGGGAACGCTCAACTTCAACAGTGAAGTCAACGTGTCCAGGAGTATCAATGATGTTGATACGATGCTCTAATGCACCAGCCTTTGGTTTGCAGTTTTCCTGCTCTGTCCAGTGGCATGTTGTAGCGGCTGAAGTGATTGTGATACCTCTTTCCTGTTCCTGCTCCATCCAGTCCATGGTTGCAGTTCCTTCATGAGTATCACCAATTTTATAGTTAACACCGGTATAGTATAAAATACGCTCTGTTAATGTCGTTTTACCGGCATCGATATGAGCCATAATACCAATGTTTCTGGTTCTCTCTAATGGATATTCTCTTCCAGCCAAGGGATTTTCCTCCTTAATTTCCTCTACACTAAGTTCCTCTTCGACTTCGTCTTGGATTCACTAAGCTGCTTTTAAACTAGAATCTGTAATGTGCAAAAGCTTTGTTTGCCTCTGCCATTTTGTGCATATCTTCTTTTTTCTTTACAGATGCGCCTGTATTGTTTGCTGCATCCATAATCTCATTTGCCAGTCTCTCCTGCATTGTTTTCTCGCCTCTGTTGCGGGAATACAGGGTCAGCCAACGAAGTGCTAATGCCTGACGTCTGTCCGGTCTTACTTCGATTGGTACCTGGTATGTTGCACCACCGATACGTCTTGCCTTTACTTCTAATACAGGCATAACGTTGTTCATTGCTTCCTCGAATACTTCAAGGGCAGGTCTCTCGGTCTTTTCTGCAACTCTTTCAAATGCTCCGTATACAATCTTCTGTGCGATACCTTTTTTACCATCTAACATGATGTTGTTGATAAGCTTAGTAACCACTTTGTTGTTGTACAGCGGATCTGCTAAAACGTCTCTTTTTTGAGTATGTCCTTTACGTGGCACGGTACTTCCCTCCTTAATCATCTTTTTTTGATTTCGATTAATTCAACGGTACTCACATGTGTCGTTCTCTGTGTTCGTGCGGGAAAAGTTCTCATACGAATTTATCCGTAATAGGTGAACTTACATTCCAACACTTTTACCAAGTTCTGTTTGTGATACATTGTTGATGGCTAAGTCTTATTTCTTAGCGTCTTTTGGCTTCTTAGCGCCATATTTGGAACGAGCCTGTTTTCTGTTTGCTACACCTGCTGTATCCAGTGTACCACGGATGATATGGTATCTTGTACCCGGTAAGTCTTTTACTCTTCCTCCGCGGATTAAAACAACGCTATGCTCCTGTAAGTTGTGACCTTCACCCGGAATGTAGCTTGTTACTTCGATTCCGTTAGAAAGACGAACTCTGGCAATTTTTCTAAGAGCTGAGTTAGGTTTTTTAGGAGTTGCAGTCTTAACTGCTGTGCAGACACCTCTCTTCTGCGGTGAAGCAGAATCTGTAGGTTTTTTCTTTAAAGAGTTAAAACCTTTCTGGAGAGCTGGTGCTGTAGACTTCTTTACAGATGTCTGACGTCCTTTTCTTACTAACTGGTTAAATGTTGGCATGTTTTTCACCTCCTGTAGTTTAATTTCAATTTATGCATTTGTATGCACGCTAAATAATTATATAAGCAGAATGGCGGATTGTCAAGATTTTTTTCTTTCCAAATGCGTTTCAGGGGCATGAAAGCTCGCATAAATCCGAAAAGAGGCAGCTCTCATCTAATGAGATTCTGCCTCTTCTTTCTATATAATATACCCAATAAAATTCTTTTGCATTGTTCTATGAAGAACTTCTGTGAAAAATGAACAAGTTTATGCAGTCTGCTCTTCTTCTTTTCTGCTGCTGATGATCAGATATACGCCGACAAAGAATACTGCCATACAGAGAATTACTTTTGCGTTTGTCTCCGGACCTGTCTTTGGTGTGGAGTCTAATACATGCTCCTTTGCCGTAAACTTACTTGCTGATCTTACACCGCCTGCTGCAAGGTTTCTTCCCGTTACACTGCCGGATGTGCTGGTCACACTTGTTCCACTGCCCTGTGTATTATTAGAGGATGCATTCGTTGTACCATTGTCAGCCGGAGTTGCCGGATCATCTGTAGTTCCCGGATCGCTCGGTGTCGGACCATCACTCGGTTCCGGATCTTCCTTTACACCAGGATCATCTGTTCCATTCGGGTCTGCCGGGCTTTCCGGTGAATCCAGTAACTCATATGTATAGTTATTGTTTACTGCAAATTCCTCTCCTGCACTGTTAGAATAGGTATAGATCATCTGTGGTGTCCAGGATGACTGTGAACCGATATCCGTAACACTGGATGGAATGGTAATGGTCTGTACGCCGCTGTTTGAAAAAGCATTCTGCTCGATCACGGTTACACTTGCCGGAAGTGTTACCTCTGTAATTCCATAGCAGCCATTTAATGCTGCATAAGACAATGTGGATGTCTTATCCGATATTTTTACACTGTACTTTCCTTCCGGGCAGTACAATAATTTTGTCTGTGTCTTATTATAGATACATCCGTCATAAGAAGAATAGGTAGCGTTTCCGCCATCTACTTCTACGCTGCTTAAATTGCTGCAACCTGCAAATGCGGTATCGGAAATCGTATCTACCGCTGCCGGAATGGTCACACTCCCCAATAAAGTACAATTTTCAAACGCACTTGATCCAATACTTGTAACCGTACCCGGAATGGTCACGGATGATAAACTTGCACAGCCATAAAATGCCATGTCCGGGATCACTCCCACGTTTGCGGAAAATGTCAGATCGGACAGACTGCTGCAGCCTGCAAATACACTGTTTCCAATATTCACTACACTGGCCGGTACCACTGCACGGTACAGATTGGTACAACCGGAAAATGCTCCCGAACCAATGCTGATCACGGAACCCGGTATCGTTACACTTGTAAGGGATGTGTTCCCACTGAATACATTATCACTGATCCCTGTAACGGTATCCGGTATCGTAATGTCACCGCCGCTTCCGGTATATGCTGTCAACTCGCCGTTTTCAATGATAAATCCTGCACTCTCTTCTTCTGCTGTTGTAGAAAATGCCGGATAGATCATGACCGCAAGCATAGCTACTACCAGAAAAATTCCCACTCTTCTCTTTGTCTTTCTTTTCATGTTCATCGCCCTGCCTTCATCCTTGAAATTTTATTGTTCTATTTTTTTTGCTACTATATATAATCTTCCGTTCTCCACATACTGATTGCAAGTGGATAATGTCAGAAGTTTATCTCCATATTTGATCGGCTCTTTGTCCGCTAATACCGCACTCTTTTCCACATTTTTCTTAAATACATTAAATTCCTTTTTACTTTCTGCATTTAAAAAATCGTAGTATCGGAACACATCATCATCCTGATATTCTACTTTTCCAAGACATACGGCTGTTACAATATAAGTTCCTTTTTCATAGATCGTGTCAAACTGTATCGTCTTATGCGACTGCCAGTATTCTTCGTCCAGATATTTTTTTAAAGAACCAAACATGGCACTGCTCTTCATATTATGTCCGTATATGATTATATTTGTACTGCGGTGGACAATGTCATTTCTGCTGTCTATAAACAGCGTACCGTTTTTGTCCTCTTCGCCGCTAAACGTATGGTCCAGATAGTAATCGGTATCGTTCTTCGGCTTCATCACCGGATAATCTACAAGGCTGTCCGGTATTGTCAGCCAGCCTGCAAACTCCGGATTTTCCTGATATATTGCCTGATATTCCGGCAGAATGTCCGGCAGTTCTTCCTGTTTACCCTCTGCATTTTCCTGCTTTTTAGAAATGTCACCCTTTTTTTCAAGTGTGGTTGTCGGTGCATTCACGGAAGTCTGCTTTAAATCCTGCAAATGTTGTATTTCTTTTTTCCCTTTATAATTACTATATTCTATTCCGAAGTAAATTGCAAAACAAATTACTGCGGCTATGACACAGATGATCCCTCCGTATTTCCGAAGTCTGTCTGTCGTCTCTTTTTTGTCCTCGATCTTTTTCTCTGCATCTAACTGCTGCTGGGACTGCGTCGCAACCCGCTCCACAATATCTGCAAAAAATGCTTCTCCTATCGGACTTTTAAAAACCAGTTTTTCCTGCTTCATCCAATCGTACAGATGTAATAGTACATCCATATCATCCATGTCGACATTGTCGACGATGTAACGTATCGTATTTACATCGTCGAGTCCGTCGCTATATTCCTCATATGTCTGAAAAACGTATGCACCAATCTTGTACTCTCTGTTCATAAATCTTTACTTCACTTTTATTTTCTTTGCAGAGGAGTAACTTCCATAGGTCTTTACACCCTTGCTGCTCTTAAATGCACGCACTTTGTAGTAGTAGGTCTTGTTACTCTTTAATTTTTTGTTCACATATGTGACTGTCGAGCGTTTATTGATGGTCTTTACTAAGGTATATTTGCCGTTTTTAGATGTACTGCGGTATACCTCATATCCTGATGCAGAAGCAAGTCCTTTCCACTTTACTTTTACCTGTTTTGCCTTTGGCGAAGTAACTGTTACCTTCGGCGTTGCCGGTGTCGTCTTAGCGATCACCACACTGGTAAATTTACCATATACTGTTCCCGTACTATTCTTTACATATGCTCTTACTTTATATTTGTAAGAAGTTGACGGCGCCAGTTTTTTATTGGTATATGTGGTCTTTTTCGTTGTTGCTATCTTCTTGTATTTTCCATCGCTCTGCTTGCGGTAGATCTCATATCCGGTTGCTTTTCCGCTAAAACTCCATACCAGTTTCACGCTGTTTGCTTTACTGGATTCCATACGCAGACCGGTCGGCTGCAATACGTTGATGTTAAAGTAACGGATGACTGTTCCCGAGTAGTTGCCTGCTCCGGAAATGATCACCTGACCAACACCTGCATTTTTATTGTTCTTGTACTGAAGCGTATAGTCTGTTCCGCGTGACAATGTCCGTGTTCCGTTCTTGATGGTTACAGTCGGTGTCTTTTCCGTACCATCATAATCAAATCCGGATACAGAAGAATATGTACAGTTTGCCAGATTTTTCTTTACGATCTTGAAACTTCTGCTCACACTTCCCGTATATTTTCCAATTCCGGTAATTGTGATCTTTACAGTTCCCACATTCGTATTCTGGCTGTAAGTCAGGATATAATCTGTGCCTGCTGTCATTGCCTGACCACTGTAAGAAACCTGTGTGATCGGTGCGATCGCACTTCCCTGATAAGTATACTCATCAGCGATCGAATTGGTTTCTACCTTATTTCCACCGTTTGCTGCAAGGTCATATGCAATGTTGAAGGTTCCGGTGATCGTTCCTTTGTAAACTCCTGTTCATGTAATTGTTACGGTTGCAGTTCCTACTTCAATGTTATTGTTCCAATCAATGTTGTAATCCGTTCCCTGTATCAGCTTGGAACCTCCAAAAGTTACGGTTGCCGCAGGTTTTACCGTTGTTCCGGTATATGCCTGTGGTGCAATGGTTTCAATACGTCCGTTGGACTCCAGATTTCCGATGATCTTGAAGTCTTTTGTGACCTGTCCGCCATAGTTTCCGATACCTTTGATGACCACGGTTGCAGTTCCCGGTTTTACGGTATTTGTTCTCGCTTCACACTGATAATCTACACCTTTTTTCAGTACTGTGGTTCCATAAGTTACTGTTACATCCGGTACTACATTACTTCCGGTATAATCCTGATTATCGATGGCAGCTACCTGGATATCTGCTGAATCTAAGGACTTCGGCGTGATCTGATAGGTTGTTGTTCTTGTGTTCTTAAAGTTGTTAATTCCGGTTACTGTGATCGTTACCGTTCCACTGTCCGTATGGTTTTCACTGTACTCCAGTGTGTAGTCCACGCCTTTTACTAATGTTGTTGCGCCAAACGTAATGACCGGTTCCGGTTCCTTTGGATTTTTATCATACTCCTGATCGTCTATTGACTCAATGATGATGTTCTCATCTGCAATGTCTCGTGGTACGATCTGGAAGGTCTTCTGATAGCTGTTGTAATAGGTATCTTTGATCGCATCATAGTAACCTGTATAGTTGCCACAGAATGTAATAACTGCTGTAGCTGTACCTGCATTTGTATTAGACTGGTAAGCTATTGTATAATCTCTTCCTTCCTCTAACTGTACCTCAGCATCATTGATGGTATCAAATATTCCAATACCCGGTGTGATCTCTGCTCCGGTATAGGTCTGCTCCGCAATCTCTTCCATATGGCTTCCCTCTACCATGGCAGCATCTGCTCCCGAACTGGTAAACAGGCTCTTCGGAATGATCTTATAGGTCAGTTCTATCTCCTCACCGTAGTTTCCGATTCCGGTGATCCGGACTGTATTTGTTCCGGCATTCACTGTTTCTTCATATACTACGGTATAATCGATTCCTTCTACTAACGGTTCTGTACCTTTAAATGTATCTCTGATAACAACTTCCGGTTTATGCTCTTTTCCATCATATACATAGGATGGGAATGCTTCTACCGTAAGTTCTCCGCTCTCATAAGTTCTCTTTATGGATCTTGGAACGATCTTAAAGATCGGGTCATCTACCGTGAATGTTCTGGTGCCGATATAGTTTCCGGTTCCCTCGATGGTTCCGTAAACCGGTCCTACATCCCGGTTCGTATCTACCTGGATCGGATTGCCTTCTTCATCTGTATCTGATACCTGATAGCTTACCTGATAATCCGTTCCTTCTACTAAATCATGACCATTATATTTCAGCGGCAGTACCGGTGTTAACAATTCTCCCGTGTACTCTACTTCTAAAATCTCTGTCAGACCAACATCGTATACACTGTCTGTCTTATCATTGATGTTCTTCGGCAGAATCACAAACTCTGTTGTAAGGGTTCCGGTATAGTTGCCTTTTCCTTCAATGGTCAGCTCTGCTTTCTGTATATCTGATGTTACATCAATGTTGTTTGTACCCGTTACATTGTAATCATCTTCTCCGAGCACTGCATTTTCGTTAGATTTATCATCCGGAGCAGATGCATCATAAGCATATTCAAATACTTTCAGTTCTTCCGGTATGATGGCATCCCCTGTGTATGTCTGATCTGAGATCGGTTCAATGGCAAATCGGTAATCCTCGGCATCTTCATTGAGGTTTCTCTGCTGAATCGTATAGCTCAGATCAAAACTTCCACTGTAGTTTCCTTTTCCGGTAACTCTGATCTTATAGTTACCGGCATCCTTACATTCATCTACTTCTGTATAAGTACCTGCTGAACTTCCGGTTGTCACTTCTTTCAGATAGGTAATGGTCATGTCTTTATCTGACAATGTTTCGATTCCATCCGCTGTGACTGTTACCTCAGGATTCTGCACTTCCCGATTATAAACGGTTGTGTTACCTCCTGTGATACTTGCATGGATATCATCTGCGATACTTCCATCACTCTTTATTAATGACTTCGGAATGATCCGATATACAATGGTTCTTGTTCCGGTATAATTGCCTTTTGCTTCTAAAGTGATCGTAACTGTTCCGGCATTAATACATTCGCTGTCTTCTTCATCCGGGTCATCTCCGGTGTTCTTCCATGAAGTAACCGTATAATCTGCACTGGTTAAGCTCAGCGGTGTTGAGTTGTATCTGTTATAAACTGCTGTGATCTGGTCTGCTGTCAGTTTGTGTGGCTGTCCATTGTACACGATGTCTGCCATCTGTGTTACTTCAATATCACTGTCTTCAATGCTCTTTTGTGCGATATATCTAGTCACTTCTCTGGTTCCCTGATAGTTACCGACACCTTCTACCGTAATGGTAATGGTTCCTGCATTGATACAGTCACTATTTGTATTGCTCGGGTCATTGTCTCCTGAATCCACATACTTTATCAGATTGTAATCGGTTCCTAACTCCAATGTCTGTCGGAAATAGATGGTCAGATTGTTGATCTTATGGCTTTCTCCATCATAAACCGGTGTGTTGATCGCATCTGCTACTAAGATATCTTCCGAATCAATATATTTTGGAATAACAGTAAAGTTCAGAGTCAATGTACCTTTGTACAATCCTCTTCCCTCTAATGTAACAGAAGCTCCATTCTCTGCGCCCGCATTGATATTGCCACTATAGCCTGTGACTACATAATCACTGCTTGAAAGTTCATTGGAGATCTGGTTTGCCAGATCATCATAAGTCAGCTTCATGGTCGGACGGATCTGCTGTCCACCGTCATACTCAAATTCAGTCTCTTCCTGACCATCTAACATGGTCTTTCCTGTTACCTTACTGAAATCATATTTGATGTCAAAACTTTCCTGGATCATTCCGGTGTAATTACCTTTTCCGGTAATGTACACATTTGCGGTTCCTGCATTTGTGTTGTTTCCATATGTAATGACATAATCTGTGATCTCTGTCAGTTCTGCCGCATTTCTAAGAACTTTGATTCCGCTGACGGTGATCGGAGAACCTGTATAAAGTTCTTCTAAACCATCCAAGCCTTGTACTTCTATATCTGATGCTGCCTTTCCTGCCGCATCGGCTATCGGACGCGGTGCAATTGTATAGGTGATCTCTTTCGTTCCTGTATAGTTACTTCCTGACTTTGCTACGATCTTTAAGCGTTTGCCTTCACCTGCTTTGATATATTCATCGGCTGTAGCATCTGTAACTTCTTCAATCTCATAATCAATTCCTTCGCTCAGTGTTACATCACCGTTCTTAACGGTTACTTCCGGTTTCACAGTACTTCCCGTATATACCGGTGAAGTTGCTGTATAGGTAATGTCACTTGCTGTCAAAGGTTTCGGTGTAACCTTATAGGCACAGGTAGTTTCTCCTGCATACTCGCCCATTCCATAAATAGTTATGGTCTTGTCACCGGCATTAACCGTATCCTGATTATAGCTTACGGTATAATCAACGCCTGCCTTCAAGGTCTTGCCTGAAGTGGTCTTGATCGTAGGTGCCGGCTCAATGTCTTTTCCGGTATAGAGATACTCTGCTTTTACATCACTTGCCAAGGTGTCGGCAATATCATAACAGATCCAGAAATCTTTGGATGTGATTCCTTCATATACACTGTCTGCCGTGGCTGTAATTCTGACTACTCCGGTCATTCCTTTTGCCGCATTGGTCAGTGCTTTTCCGCTCTCATCCACATACTCTATGGTATAATCTGTTCCACGGCGGAGGGTTACATTATTATAAGTAACGGTTACTGCCGGATTTGGTGCTGTTCCTAATTTTGTCCAGTTGTCAATGTCACTGATCGTCACATTGTCCATCGGGACTTTTACGATATTGTATTCTGCGGATATTTCATCCTTGTAATTTCCTTTTCCGTAAACGGTAACTTTTGCTTTGCTGCTATCCGTACTTACCGTTGTATTATTGTAGTATTGAACCGTATAATCGGTTCCAAGTTTCAGTTCTTCGCCTTCCCGCTGTACTGTGATGGTCGGCTTTACCTGTTCATTTTTACCAAGGTAATACTGATCCGGTATCGCCTGGATCATAAACTCACTCGCATACTGTGAGTCACTCATGCTTCTTGCCGAAATGGTAAATGTTTTCTCACAGGTTCCGGTGTAGTTGCCTTTTCCTTTTACAACGACGCTTGCTTCTCCTGCATTGGTGTTGTCTTTGTATTCAATACTGTAATCGGTTCCAAGACGCAGGGTCTTTTCTTTTCCCTTATCATCTGTCAGCTTTACGGTTGCGCCCGGTTTTTTCGGATTTCCGTCATATACATAACTGTCGGTATCAAGCGTAATGGATGCCGAAGCGATATCACTGCTGGAAATCGTAAATACCTTATTTACTTTTCCTTTGAAATTTCCTGTTCCGGTGATGGTGATCGCCGCACTTGAAGATGCTGCAATGTTGTTAGAATATGTAATCTTATAGTCCCTATCTTTTACCATCAGCTCGCCATTATACATCAGTGTTACTTCCGGGGTAACGGCTGAACCCGTATAACTCTGTACGGAATCATAGCTGATGCTGACATCCGTATCTGCTACATTCTTTTTGTCGATCGTAAAGTCAAAAATTCTCGTGCCTGTGTAGTTATTTTTTCCGGTCAGGGTCATTCTTGCACTGACTCCTGCCTCTACACGCTGAGCCGCATCTTTATCAAATGTGATCGTATAATCCACATCACTGTAAAGTACGGTAGATTTGTCTTTTAATGTAACAACCGGTGTAACCGGCTTTCCTGTATATACAACGTTTGTCAGAACGGTTGGACTTGCTGTAATGGAGGAATCATTCAGATTCTTTGTCTTAATTGTAAAATTCTTTGTCAGGCTTCCTGTATAATTGGTAAGACCTACGATTGTCAGGCTTGCGGTTCCTGCATTGACATGATCTGCATAGGTCAGAAGGAAATCTGTATTCTGTGTCAGTCTGACACCGTTACATACTACGGTAACGGTTGGTTTTTTCTCTGTTCCATCATATGTATAAGTAGACGCACTCAGAACGATCGCTGTATTTGCGTCTGTCAGCTCTGTGACTCCATCCGGTGCACCCAGTACCGGGACTTCCTGTTCCTCTACTAATGGCGCTATATATGTTGAAACAGACTGCTCCTCTTCCTGGTTTACAGCCTCTGTCTGCACTTCACTTTTCTGTGCATCCTCTGTTGTTTCATCCGTTATTTCCGGTTGTTCAGTCTTCTCTGCCTCAACCTTTTCTTCTGTTGCTGTCTGTTCCTGTGCATGAACCGTAAATGCGGTTAAATCTACCGATGTACCTGCCATGCACGCACATAAGAATAATGCAGCTGCTTTTTTCCAAACGTCCTTGTACATATATTGACCATCCTTCCCTAGTATCCGTTCTAAAAACGCACTTATCCTGTAAATACATTTTCTCAAGGTAATTATATGCTATTTTTCGCTTTTTTTCAAGCGATTTTCTACGCTAAAGCGGATGCTGCTTTTCGCATATATTATATCGGCATTATGGGTATTTTTACTTTATAGGTTTTACAAAGTATTTTTTAAAAACAGAGTCAAAAAAAGCGGCGGGATTTCTCCCACCGCCTTGAATATCGGTTCTTATTCCTCTTCTTCTGTTTCCGGAGCACTCATGGATGCTATCTTCTCTTCCGGAGATTCTAACATTTCTGCAGTTTCCTCTTCGCCAAACTCGCCATATTCATCTGTAAAATCAATATCTGCGAACCGGTTTAAATCGGAATCCAGTTTAATGTCGCGATAACGCTTCATTCCTGTTCCTACCGGTAAGAGTTTACCGATCAGGACATTTTCTTTTAATCCGATCAGCGGATCTTTCTTGCCCTTGATCGCAGCCTCGGTCAATACCTTGGTTGTCTCCTGGAAGGATGCTGCGGATAAGAAGGAGTTCGTTGCAAGTGCCGCCTTGGTAATACCAAGAAGTACCTGTTTTCCTTCTGCCGGCTCTTTGCCTTCCTCTTCGAGTCTCTCGTTTACATCATCAAAATCTAATGCGTCTACGAGTGTTCCCGGTAACAGCTCGGAATCTCCGTTGTTCTCAACGCGGACTTTCTTTAACATCTGACGTACGATAACCTCGATATGCTTATCGTTGATCTCTACACCCTGAAGACGATATACCCGCTGTACTTCCTGAAGCATGTAATCCTGTACTGCACGGACACCTTTGATCTTTAAGATATCGTGTGGATTTACACTACCTTCGGTCAGCTCATCTCCTGCCTCTAAAACAGCTCCATCCATAATCTTGATCCTGGAACCGTATGGGATCAGGTATGTCTTTGTTTCTCCGGTTTCCGGATTTGTTACGATGATCTCGCGTTTTTTCTTTGTATCTTTAATGGTTGCAACACCACCGAATTCGGTAATGATCGCAAGTCCCTTCGGCTTTCTTGCCTCGAAAAGCTCCTCAACACGAGGAAGACCCTGTGTGATATCGTCACCGGCAACTCCTCCGGTATGGAACGTACGCATGGTAAGCTGTGTACCCGGCTCTCCGATGGACTGTGCTGCGATGATACCGATTGCCTCACCGACCTGTACTGCCTGACCGGTTGCCATGTTCGCACCGTAACATTTTGCACAGATACCGATGTGGGAACGACAGGTTAAGATCGTACGGATCTTGACCTGTGTCAGTGGTTCGCCGTCTGCATCCACACCTTTGCTTACAACTGCTGCCGCACGTTTCGGTGTGATCATGTGGTTTGCTTTTACTAATACGTTTCCGTCTTTATCACAAATTGTCTCGCAGGAGAAACGTCCTGTAATACGATCCTGCAGACTCTCGATCTCTTCTTTTCCATCCATGAATGCTTTGACATACATTCCGGGGATCTCTTTGCCTGATTCTAATGCACAGTCAGACTCACGGATACTCAGTTCCTGAGATACGTCTACTAAACGTCTTGTCAGGTAACCGGAATCGGCTGTACGAAGAGCTGTATCGGAAAGTCCTTTACGGGCTCCATGCGCAGACATGAAGTATTCCAGTACGTCAAGTCCTTCACGGAAGTTTGACTTGATCGGCAGCTCGATGGTTCTACCGGTTGTATCTGCCATCAATCCACGCATACCTGCTAACTGTTTGATCTGTTTGTCGGAACCACGGGCTCCGGAATCAGCCATCATGAAGATGTTATTGTATTTATCCAGACCGGAAAGCAGCGCTTCTGTTAACTCATCGTCTGTCTCTTTCCATGTCTCTACAACTTCTTTGTAACGCTCTTCCTCTGTTACAAGACCACGTTTGTAGTTCTTTGTGATCAGGTCTACGGTATCCTGTGCCTGTTTGATCAGCTCCGGCTTCTTCGCAGGAACGGTCATATCGGATACGGATACTGTCATGGCAGCTCTGGTGGAATATTTATATCCCATTGCCTTGATATCATCAAGTACCTCTGCTGTCTTGGTTGCACCGTGGATATTGATCACTTTTTCAAGGATCTGTTTTAATCCTTTTTTACCTACATGGAAATCAATTTCCGGCACTAACAGGTTTTCCGGCTTGCTTCTGTCTACAAAACCTAAATCCTGTGGCAGGATCTCATTGAAGATCAAACGGCCAAGTGTCGTCTCGATCATGCCTGTTACTTTTTCTCCGTCTGCATTGACTGCTTCTCTTCTGACACGGATCTTCTGGTGAAGTGTGATATCACCATTCTCGTATGCAAGAAGCGCATGGTTTGTGCTGGTGAAGTTGTGTCCCATCAGATCATGTGGTGTACAGATGACAACATGGTTTCCGTCTCCGGCACTGAAACGGATATTGGTATACTCTGTGATCTCTTCTGCTTCTACCGCTTTTCTGACTTCTTCTTTATCTGCATAATTTTTTTCTGCTACGGTATCTAAATCAACCTCATTGGTACGATCGATCATCTTACCCATGGTCAGATAATAAATTCCAAGTACCATATCCTGTGAAGGTACTGCCACAGGACCACCATCGGATGGTTTTAACAGGTTGTTTGGTGATAACAGCATAAAGCGGCACTCTGCCTGTGCCTCTACGGATAGTGGAAGATGGACAGCCATCTGGTCACCGTCGAAATCGGCATTGTATGCGGTACATACTAAAGGATGCAGCTTAATTGCCTTACCTTCTACTAAGATCGGCTCAAACGCCTGGATTCCAAGTCTGTGCAGTGTAGGAGCACGGTTTAACATAACCGGGTGCTCTTTGATAACGTCTTCTAAGACATCCCAGACTTCCGGCTGAAGTCTCTCAACCATTTTCTTTGCACTCTTGATATTGTGTGCGGTTCCGTTTGCTACAAGCTCTTTCATTACGAACGGCTTGAACAGCTCGATCGCCATTTCTTTTGGCAGACCGCACTGATAGATCTTCAGTTCCGGTCCTACGACGATAACGGAACGTCCGGAATAGTCAACACGTTTTCCGAGTAAGTTCTGACGGAAACGTCCGGATTTACCTTTTAACATGTCGGAAAGGGATTTCAGGGCACGGTTACCAGGTCCGGTAACAGGTCTTCCTCTTCTTCCGTTGTCGATCAGGGCATCTACTGCTTCCTGTAACATTCTCTTTTCGTTTCGCACGATGATATCCGGTGCGCCAAGCTCTAAGAGTCTTCTCAAACGGTTATTTCTATTGATGATCCTTCTGTACAGATCATTTAAATCGGATGTTGCAAAACGTCCTCCGTCTAACTGTACCATCGGACGTAAGTCTGGCGGGATAACCGGGATCACGTCCATGATCATCCACTCCGGTTTGTTTCCGGACTCACGGAATGCTTCTACTACTTCAAGTCTCTTGATGATACGGGCACGTCTCTGTCCTGTTGCATCCTTTAAGCCTGCCTTTAACTCAGCAGCATCTTTCTCTAAGTCAATCGCTTCTAACAGCTCTTTGATCGCCTCAGCACCCATGCCCACACGAAAGCTGCTTCCATATTTTTCTCTTGCTTCCTGATATTCGTTCTCGGTCAATACCTGTTTGTATAAAAGCTCGGTATCGCCGGAATCCAATACGATGTAGGATGCAAAATATAATACTTTTTCAAGGGTTCTCGGAGATAGATCAAGGATCAATCCCATACGGCTCGGGATTCCCTTGAAATACCAGATATGGGAAACCGGAGCTGCAAGCTCTATATGTCCCATACGTTCTCTACGAACGGCTGCCTTCGTAATCTCTACGCCGCATCGGTCGCAGACAACACCCTTATAACGGATTTTCTTGTATTTTCCACAGTGACATTCCCAGTCTTTGCTCGGTCCGAAAATTCTTTCGCAGAACAGACCGTCTTTTTCCGGTTTCAGGGTTCTGTAGTTAATGGTTTCCGGTTTTTTTACTTCACCGCGGGACCATTCTCTGATTTTTTCCGGAGAGGCCAGACCAATCTTGATCGCATCAAATGTAATTGGCTGATACCCTTCGTTTGTCTTATTCTCTGGCATTTACGATACTCCCTTCCGTCTATTCTTCATCGAAATCCTCTGCTGATTCGCCAGCAAATACCGGCTCCTCCTCAGAAGGTTCTTCTTCAACATCTACAAGTTCCTCGCTCTCAGCATCGAACTCCTGCTTTGTGAATCCCATTTTTTCAAAGGACTCGCTGTCCTCAAATGCAAAATTCTTATCATTTCCGATAATCGCATTCAGATCCGTCTCACCGTACTCACTGGTCTCCATGATCTCAACTTCACTGTCATCATCACGAAGCACGCGTACGTCCAGTCCTAAGGACTGAAGCTCTTTTAAGAGTACCTTGAAGGACTCAGGAATTCCCGGCTCAGGAATATTAGTTCCCTTGATGATCGCTTCGTAGGTCTTCACACGTCCGATCACATCATCTGATTTTACAGTTAAAATCTCCTGTAAGGTGTATGCTGCACCATAAGCCTCGAGTGCCCATACCTCCATCTCTCCGAAACGCTGTCCACCGAACTGTGCTTTACCACCGAGCGGCTGCTGTGTTACTAAAGAGTAAGGACCGGTAGAACGTGCATGGATCTTATCATCTACCAGATGGTGGAGTTTCAGGTAATGCATGTGTCCGATGGTTACCGGGCTGTCGAAGAATTCTCCGGTACGTCCGTCACGCAGTCTTACTTTTCCATCGCGTGAAAGCGGTACGCCTTTCCAAAGTTCTCTGTGGTCTCTGTTTTCATACAGATAGTCTAAAACTTCCGGTAACAACTCTTCTTCATGTTTTGCCTTGAACTCTTCCCATTCCAAGTTTACATAATCATTTGCCAGATCCAGTGTATCCATGATGTCTGTCTCTTTTGCACCATCGAATACCGGAGTTGCAATGTTAAATCCTAATGCTTTTGCCGCAAGACTTAAGTGGATCTCAAGCACCTGTCCGATATTCATACGGGAAGGTACACCTAACGGATTCAGCACGATGTCTAACGGACGACCGTTTGGCAGATATGGCATATCCTCTACCGGTAATACACGGGAAACGACACCCTTGTTACCATGACGACCAGCCATCTTATCTCCTACGGAAATCTTTCTCTTCTGTGCGATGTAAATACGCACAGACTGGTTTACTCCCGGTGAAAGTTCATCACCGTTTTCTCTTGTGAATACTTTTGTATCTACAACAATACCATACTCGCCGTGTGGTACTTTTAATGAGGTATCTCTTACCTCTCTTGCTTTTTCACCAAAGATCGCACGAAGCAGTCTCTCTTCTGCCGTCAGCTCTGTTTCTCCCTTTGGAGTTACTTTTCCGACTAAGATATCACCGGCACGGACTTCTGCACCGATACGGATGATTCCGCGCTCATCCAATGCCTTTAATGCATCATCACCAACTCCCGGAACGTCTCTTGTGATCTCTTCCGGTCCTAATTTGGTGTCACGCGCTTCTGCTTCATATTCTTCCATATGGATGGATGTATACACATCATCCTGTACTAAACGCTCGGATAATAATACAGCATCCTCGTAGTTATAACCTTCCCATGTCATAAATCCGATCAATGGATTCTTTCCAAGTGCTAATTCTCCATTAGATGTAGACGGACCGTCTGCAATGACTTCGCCCTCTTCTACACGGTCGCCCTTGAATACGATCGGACGCTGGTTGTAGCAGTTGGACTGGTTACTTCTTTTGAATTTCTGTAATTTATAGGTGTCTTTTGCTCCGTCATCTGTCTTGATGATGATCTTGTCAGATTCGGAACGTTCTACTACACCTGCATGTTTTGCTACTACGCAGACTCCGGAGTCTACGGCTGCTTTTGGCTCAATTCCTGTTCCAACTACCGGTGCCTCTGTATTTAAAAGCGGCACTGCCTGACGCTGCATGTTAGATCCCATCAGCGCACGGTTCGCATCGTCGTTCTGTAAGAACGGAATCAATGCTGTAGCGACAGAGAATACCATCTTCGGAGATACGTCCATGTAATCAAACATGGTCTTTTCGTATTCCTGTGTCTCATCTAAGTAACGTCCTGATACGGAGTTACGCACGAAATGTCCCTCTTCATCGAGAGCCTCATTCGCCTGTGCTACATGGTAGTTGTCCTCTTCATCTGCTGTCATGTATACTACTTCATCTGTGACACGCGGATTCTTAGGATCTGATTTATCAATTTTACGGTATGGTGCTTCAATAAATCCATACTCGTTGATCCTTGCATAAGTTGCCAAAGAGTTGATCAATCCGATGTTCGGACCTTCAGGTGTCTCGATCGGGCACATTCTTCCGTAATGGGAATAATGAACGTCTCGTACCTCGAATCCCGCACGGTCTCTGGAAAGACCACCAGGTCCTAATGCGGATAAACGTCTCTTATGTGTCAGCTCACCCAATGGGTTGTTCTGATCCATGAACTGTGATAACTGGGATGAACCAAAGAACTCTTTGACTGCCGCAGTTACCGGTTTGATATTGATTAAGCTCTGCGGAGAAATTCCCTCTAAATCCTGTGTGGTCATTCTCTCACGGACTACTCTCTCTAAACGGGAAAGACCGATACGATACTGGTTCTGTAATAATTCACCTACAGAACGGATACGTCTGTTACCCAAATGGTCGATATCGTCATCGTGTCCTACACCGTACTCTAAATGCATATTATAGTTAATAGAAGCAAAAATATCTTCTTTTGTAATATGCTTTGGTATTAATTCGGAGATATTTCTGCGAATTTCCTGCTTAATATCTTCGATATCTTCATTTTCTTCTAAGATTTTTGCAAGTACCGGATAATATACGGCCTCTGTCACGCCAAGCTCTTTGGCATCAATACCCTCGATCTGTGCATTGATATCTACCATTAAGTTTGATAAAATCTTAACATTGCGTTCTTCTGTCTGAATCCACACAAAAGGAACACCTGCATTCTGGATAGCATCTGCTAACTCTCTGGTTACAGTGGTGCCTTTTTCTGCAATGATCTCACCTGTTGTAACATCTACAACATCTTCAGCGAGAACCTGTCCGTTGATGCGGTTTCTTAACGCTAATTTTTTATTGAATTTATAACGTCCGACTTTTGCAAGATCATATCTTCTTGGGTCGAAGAACATCGCTGTGATGAGGCTCTGTGCACTCTCTACGGTCAGCGGTTCACCCGGACGGATTTTCTTATATAATTCTAAAAGACCTTCTTCGTAGCTGTTTGCAACGTCTTTTCCAAAACTTGCCACGATCTTTGGCTCTTCACCAAAGTAGTCGATAATCTCCTGATTTGTTCCTATTCCAAGTGCACGGATCAATACGGTGATCGGCACTTTTCTGGTTCTGTCCACACGGACATAGAACACATCATTAGAGTCTGTCTCATATTCTAACCATGCACCACGGTTCGGGATTACGGTACAGGAAAATAATTCCTTGCCTACTTTATCGTGATCTATGCCATAATAGATACCAGGGGAACGTACTAACTGGCTTACGATAACACGCTCCGCACCATTAATAACGAAGGTTCCCGTCTCTGTCATAAGCGGAAGGTCGCCCATGAAGATTTCGTGCTCGTTAATTTCATCGTTTTCTTTGTTATAGAGTCTTACTTTTACTTTTAACGGTGCTGCATATGTGGCATCCCGCTCCTTGCATTCTGAAATGGAATACTTTACATCATCTTCGCACAATGTAAAATCCACGAATTCCAGGCTCAGATGTCCGCTGTAATCAGCAATTGGAGAGATATCATCAAATACTTCTTTCAGACCTTCGTCCAAAAACCACTTATAGGATTCCTTCTGAACCTCTATAAGATTTGGCATTTCCAATACCTCTTTTTGTCTCGAGTAACTCATACGCATGCTTTTACCGGCTTTGACCGGACGTATTCTGTTTTTCTCCATTGACGTTTCACCTCTCGTTTTTTATATTTAACTTCACCTATTATGCAGAATTATTCACTAACTTTTCCCACCTATTTCCGGGTAGCACAAATAAGCCTACGGCACCACAATAGTGCACCGTATATGATAGCACAAGATGGCGGAAATAGTCAAGGATTTTTTTGTGTTTCTCTGTTTCAATTGTCAGATTTGGATGGGCGGGAGGACCACAACGCCAGTTCGGGAGTTTTAGGGGTTGGGTCTGTCGGCTAATTTCATTCCTACAAATGGAAAACTCGCTACGCTCAGACAGTTCCATTTGCAGGAATAACGCCGCCCGCCCCAATCCCAAAACTCCTCGACCTGTGTTGTATGTCCTCCCACCCATCCAAATCTGACAGTCGTAGCTGCCGGAAACAAATATTTCATATTTGTTTCTTCGCATGGTGTTCAGTTTGTAGGATTTATGTTATGAGTTCTGATGCGAAAGATACGAAAGCATGTTACACGAAGGCCGGCGTCAGGGCTGCACCAATCAAATATGGAGCGTTTCTTTTTCTGCTTTTCGGAGGTTCATCGGAATGTTCTGCACAAGGAAACGCGGAATATTTGATTGGCGCAGTCCGTCCCCCCTTCCCAAAACATTCCTCATAACACAAAAGAACCCATCCGGCACTTCTTCCGGACAGGTTCTTCTCTTTATCTGCACTCTACCAAGTACAGCCTGGTTACTTTTTAATAAACAATTATTTAAGAGTAACTTTAGCGCCTTCAGCCTCAAGTTTTGTCTTGATGTCTTCAGCTTCTGCTTTCTCAGCAGCTTCTTTGATTACCTTAGGAGCTCCATCAACTAACTCTTTTGCTTCTTTTAAGCCTAAGCCTGTTGCTTCACGAACTACTTTGATAACTTTAACTTTGTTTGGTCCAACTTCTGTTAACTCTACGTCGAACTCAGATTTTTCTTCTCCTGCTGCGCCGCCTTCAGCTCCTGCTGCTGCAACTACTACGCCTGCTGCTGCAGATACACCAAATTCCTCTTCGCATGCTTTTACTAATTCATTTAACTCTAATACGCTTAACTCTTTGATAGCGTCGATCATTTCAGCTGTTGTTAATTTTGCCATTCTGATTTCCCTCCATTTTTATGGTTTATTTTTGTTTCTGTCTTTGCTTTTCGGCTTATTCTGCCGGTGCTTCTTCTGCTGCCGGAGCTTCCTCAACAGGAGCTTCTTCAGCCGGAGCAGCTTCTACGCTTTCACCTGCACCGCCCTGCTCTGCAATCTGATTGATAACACGAGCAAAGTTTGTGATAGGAGACTGCATACTTCCAAGTAATTTGGAAAGTAATTCTTCTCTTGATGGTACAGCAGCGATTGCTTTCATTCCTTCTGCATCATAGAAAGTTCCTTCTACAACACCGCCTTTGATCTCTAATGCCGGAGCAGTCTTTGCAAATTTGCTTAAGATTCTTGCCGGAGCAGTAGCATCTGTTGTAGAAATAGCGATTGCATTTGGTCCGTCTAACATTGGAGCAAGGCTCTCAAAGTCAGTTCCTTTAAATGCAAAATTCATCAATGTGTTCTTATATACTTTATAAGTAACACCTGCTTCTCTTAACTGTTTACGCAACTGAGTATCTTCTGCTACGCTAAGTCCAAGATAGTCAACGAGAACTACGGACTGTGCATCTTTAATGTTTGCAGAAATCTCCTCTACGATAGGCTGTTTCAGTTCTACTTTTGCCACGAATCGTGCACCTCCTTTTATTTTTCTTTGTATTCCTCAGACATAAAAGGTTCAAAAAACCTCTCCGCCAAATGACAGAGAGGTCTAAAATTCATTGTGATATTACATCAATAAATTCCCTCGGCAGGCTCTGCGATTACGCCTTTCGGCACCTGCTGTCTTCGGCAATATGCTTTTGCATTATATCATTATCTATTTTCGATGTCAACTAATAATTACTGTGCAACTTTTGCTACGCTTAATTTTACACCAGGTCCCATTGTCGGAGCTAATGTAATGCTCTTGATGTACTGACCCTTTAAGCTGCTTGGTTTTGCTTTATTAATTGCATCCATAAGCGTCTGGAAGTTGTCCGCTAACTGTTCTTCTGTAAAAGATGCTTTTCCAACTGGCACATGGATAATATTTGTTTTGTCCAATCTGTACTCAATCTTACCGGCTTTAATCTCGTTTACCGCTTTTGTAACATCCATTGTTACAGTTCCGGCTTTCGGGTTTGGCATTAAACCTTTTGGTCCAAGTACACGACCTAAACGTCCAACAACACCCATCATATCCGGTGTAGCAACAACAACATCAAAATCTAACCATCCGTCGTTCTGGATCTTTGGAATTAATTCCTCTCCACCAACGAAGTCAGCGCCTGCTGCTTTTGCTTCATCAATTTTTTCACCTTTTGCGATAACTAATACTTTTACAGCTTTACCGGTTCCGTGTGGCAGTACAACTGCTCCACGAATCTGCTGCTCTGCATGACGGCCATCACAGCCTGTTCTGATATGAGCTTCGATTGTCTCATCAAATTTTGCAACTGCCGCTTTTTTTACAAGACTAACTGCTTCTGCAACGTCGTACTGAGCAGTTCTGTCAATGTTCTTAGCAGCCTCTACATATTTCTTTCCTCTTTTCATTAAAAAACCTCCTAGTGGTAATATCGGGAGTGTTCCCTCCCACGATTGTTTCGTTTTCAGTCTTTTTTGCGATTGTCTTAAGGTAGTTACTTTCGACCTATTCCTCTACTGTAACTCCCATACTTCTGCATGTTCCAGCGATCATACTCATTGCTGCTTCTAAAGAACCTGCATTTAAGTCTGGCATTTTTAACTCTGCAATTTCCTGTAATTTTGCCTTGGAAATGGTTGCTACTTTATCCTTCTGCGGTACTGCAGAACCGGATTTGATGTTGCATGCCTTCTTAATCAATACCGGTGCCGGCGGAGTCTTTGTTACGAAGCTGAAGCTTCTGTCCGCATATACGGTAATTACTACAGGGATGATTAAATCTCCCTGATCGGCTGTTCTTGCATTGAACTGTTTTGTGAACTCTACGATGTTAACACCGTGCTGTCCAAGTGCAGGTCCAACAGGTGGTGCAGGTGTTGCCTTACCAGCCGGAATCTGCAATTTGATATATCCTTCTACTTTCTTTGCCATTTGGATAAGTCCTCCTTTTTAGTTTGTCTTTCTTACATCTGCGAAACTTATTTCTACTGGCGTCTCGCGGCCAAATAACTCTACATTGATTGTGACGATCTGCTTGCCGGAATTCATGCTCTGGATCACTCCGACGGTATCTTTCCAGACACCTCCGGTTACAACCACGCTGTCTCCTTCCGCAAAATCTACAACAATATTTTCTGATTCGATTCCCAACGGTCTCATTTCAGCTTCAGTGAGTGGTACCGGCTTAGACCCCGGACCAACAAATCCGGTAACGCCTCTGGTATTTCTGACAACGTACCATGTGTCATCATTCATTACCATATTAATAAGTACATAACCGGGAAACATTTTTTTCTGAACCTGTTTCTTAGCACCGTTCTTCAATTCCACCACATCCTGCATCGGGACACGGACTTCTAAAATCTGGTCCTCAAGATGTCTGTTCTCAATTGTTTTATCAATGTTTGCCTTAACCTTATTCTCATATCCTGAGTAGGTATGAACTACATACCAGTGTGCCTCTGCCATAAAATCACCTTTGCCTCCATTACAATTTTACAAGGAAATCTACACCATACTGAATGATATAATCAATCAGTGCAATAATCAGACCCAGAATAACGGATGCAATCACAACTGCTGTTGTCTGTTTTGTGACTGAATCTTTATCAGGCCAGACAATTTTGTTGAATTCAGCCTTCAGACCAGCATATCTGCTCTCTTTCGGGGCACTTTCATTGTTTGTGGTTTCTCCCATCTTAGTCACTCCCTTTGTCTGGTCACAATTACTTAGTCTCTTTGTGTAATGTGTGTGTCTTGCAGAATCTGCAATACTTCTTTGTTTCCATTCTGTCCGGATGAGCTTTCTTATCTTTGGTCGTATCATAATTACGCCGCTTACATTCCGTACATGCCAATGTTATTTTCGTGCGCACAACTTCCACCTCCACTTTAATTCTTTCTGTTTTTAGGCATAAAAAAAAGACCTACTTCCATCGCTAGTCTAATATAGCACAATCCCAGATAGGTGTCAATGTTAATTTTTCTTCCAATTACTGTTAATTTTTTGTCCCTTTTTCCGATATAATTAATGAAGCAGAAGCAAAAAATACTTTTTTCTGCTATTTTTAGATGACAAATATGTAATTACCTATTATAATATAGTTATATAAATGGATTTATTCTACCCTGATGCATTCTGCATATTTCATGGACGAAAGGAGGGGTTTTATTATGGCTGCAATTGATACAGTATATCATTATTATCTAAGTACATATGCTAATTCGACCGTATCGCGTTATGACTCACACAAGAAAAGCGAATTGCGTGACATTTATAACCGTATGGTCAAGACCAACAAAGAATCCCCTCTGTATAAGATTAAGGAAACAAAGAATGCCGCACGGTTTGCAATTGACATTAAGGAGAGTGCCAGGCAGATCCAGAATGTAATTTCTTCCCTGTCCGGCGGCGGCAAGGGCATCGAAGCCGCTTTTTCGAAAAAAGTTGCATCTTCTACCGATGATGAAATGGTAGAAGCAAAATATATCGGTGCAAATGATGAATCCGAAGCAACGGAAAGCTTTGACATTGAAGTCCGTTCTTTAGCGGAACCACAGGTAAACCAGAGTAATTTTTTATACAGCGGTGTGCGTGACATCCCTGTCGGAAATTATTCGTTTGACTTGAATACCCCTTCTGCATCGTATGAATTTCAATTCAGTGTAAACGACGGAGAAACTAACCGGGATATTCTGAATAAACTGGCACGTCTGATCAACAGTGCAAATCTTGGATTAAAAACAGAAATCCTTGAAAACGACAACCGACAGTCTGCTTTACGTTTAGAATCGTCACAGACCGGACTGCCTGAGGGCGAGCAGTATCTTTTTAATATTGTTCCGGAAGGCACAACGGATTCCCGTACAGCGATGGGAATTTTAGGGATCAGTGAGATTTCTTCTCCTGCGAAAAATGCTTCTTTCTTATTAAATGGAAAAGAACATGTTTCCCGTTCCAATACGATTACGGTAGATAAGACTTTTGAATTAAAATTAAAGGGTATTCACAATGAAGGCGAATCCGAAACGATCGGTTATAAGCCAAGTGTGGATGCAGTTGCAGATAATTTACAGGAATTAGTGGACTCTTATAACTCTATCATTGATATTGCAACGAATCCTGTAGGCGAGGAACAGCAGGGCAACCGCCTCTTGAACGATATGCGGAGTGTTACCCTGAATTACAACAGTGAATTGGAAGCTATCGGTCTTTGTTCGCAGGATGACGGACGGATCAGAGTAGATCGTGCTCTCTTAGCAGATGCGATCTCATCCGATGATGCTAAGGAGAGTTTTTCCGTACTGAATGCATTTAAGGATGCTTTAAATGATAAGGCTTCTAATGCCTCTATCAATCCTATGAATTATGTAAACAAAATAATTGTGGCCTATAAGAATCCGGGACACAATTTTGCAGCACCATATATTTCTTCGATTTATGCCGGTATGATGTTAGACCGGCGATGCTAACGCCAATCTGTTCTTTTTTTGAATTATCTATATTATAAAACAAATACCATTAGCCTCGTGCTAATGGTATTTGTTTTCTCAAACTTTTATATTTTTAGCAAATTCCCAAACATCTGAAACTACAAAATCCGGCTGCTCGCTGCATTTCCGTCCTTTGACAAAAACGGTTTTCGTTCCTGCCGCTTTGCCTGTTTGGATATCACTTTCCCTGTCTCCTTTTGAAGATAGGCATTCAGCTTTTGTAACATTTCTTCTGCCAGATAACCTCTTGCTACTCCGGACTGGTTTGTTACGACGATCACAAGGTAGCCTTTTTTATGGATCTGCTCTACGGCTTTTTTTGCAAATGGATAGATATGCAGTTTTTCAAAGGAGGTGATGTAGTCTGTGTCCTCACACAAAACACCGTCCCGGTCTAAAAAAACCGCTTTTTTTAAAGCACTCATTACAGGCACTCTCCATCGCGTTCTAAGATCACATCTACGATCTGCTGTAATATCAGATTATGTATGGATTCTACCATTCCGTAATGGCAGACAGGCACATAGAGATTATAGTTTCCCATCTGCTTAATACGGTTGTCCTCTTTGAAACCGGAAAGTGTCAGCACCTTCATGTTTTTTTCTTTTGCTACTTCTATAGAAAAATTGAAAAGCCGGATACTCGTAATGTTACGAATATCCAGCCTTTCTACTACACTCTATTTTACATTATTAATACTCTATTTTCATATCTTTCTCTTTTGCTAATGATTCTAACGCATTGTTATAATCATCTAAGAGCTTGATTCCTTCATCAATCTTTTCGGTAGCTTCTGTGACAGTCTGCTCATCATTTGTGTCACAGGCTTCAAGCATCTTTGTATAACCCTCTTTGTATGCTTCCATTACTTTTACATATTTTTCTTTGATAGCTTTCACTTCATCTGTTTCCGGTTTGATCTTAGAAAGTTTATCCAGTGAATCATCAATGTTTGGCATGATTCCATTGTTGATGCTGTCTTTGATCTCTTCGTTTGTCTCTAAGTCGCCCCATTTTGCAGACTCTTCTTTGATCTTGTCATAGTTTGCATTGACATCTACCATGTCTGTGTTTAAGAACTTTTCAAAATCATCTGCAACCGGGTCTCCGCCACATCCTGTCAGCATTCCGATTACCATAATACCCATTAACATTCCTGCCATTACTTTTTTAAAACTTTTCATTGCTGTATTCTCCTTTTTTATGATTATTTTTTATTATTGTTGTAAAATCAATGACATCCAAACGCATCACCAACTTTCTCAAAGGAATCCTCCCACGGTGGCTGTAAGCAGTTACCTTGAACCGCCTCCAGTACCTCCACCGGAAAAGCCTCCGCCTCCGCCTATCGACGCAAAACCTCCCTGACCACTGGTTCTCTCTTCCTGCATTGCCCTCTCTGCAGATCTGTGCATGCTGTGACAATAGCTGTGTGCTATGATCACATTTCTATTGTAATTTTCAAACTCAGGCACCCTGTCAGGATAGACTTTTTCAAATTGTTTGATTACCTTGTCGGCTATGCCAAACAATGTGGCATATACCATATAATCCTGCCAGATAATGGTTTCGCTGATTTCTCTTTCTGATATCAGCGAAAAATCTTCCAGATACTTCTTCAGTCCCATTACCTCGGCAAGTTCTTCCTTGCCTTTTGCGGTCAGATCACTGATCTTTCTTCCCGAATGACCGGTAAAACCTTTATTCTCTGCAAAAATTCCTCTTCCTTCATCTAAGGCATTCTCTAACAGATTGCTTACAGACTTCGGATGTTTGTATGCGTATTTCTCAAGCTCTTTTTCCTGTAAAATACCATCTTCGCCCGCTGCTTTGACCAAAACCTTATACAATTTCTTTTCGATATCGGTATCCGGTTTTTTTATCAGCTTTAAGTTGACGTTTTTTTTCGACTTTCCAAAAGCTCCAACACTTTCTTCTGTCTGTGGCTCAATACATCCTTTGTTGATCATGGAAAGGATCAATGCTCCGATGAGCAAACTCTCCTCTTTTGCCACATCAAAGGTCTGTGCCAAGAAATGCGAAACCCGGATCTCTCCGCCGTTTGGCACTTCTCTGTAATAATTCGCCTGTTCGTAGAACGCTTTAATGGCTTTCTTTCTCTTTACAACACTGCGGATCAGCCATACGACTACTACTACAATTCCGATCAGAACTACAAACCCTATGATGGTCTCTAATAATCCGCCTTCCTCATCTCCGTAGTCACTGCCTTCAAAAGCAGTGTCTTTCACCTCTTCAAAAGATTTTGAAACGGATTTTGTCGGGGATAGGATCCCCTTATCCAACCGAAACATCACGATCATGTCATTGTCATCTTCTAAAGCAGAGGTTGTGTATGCCACAATAGAACCCTGTTGAAATTGTACCTCTCCTTCATATCCAAATGCCCAGATTCCTGCATTGTTCTCGTCTAAAGCTGTACCGTTCTCTAAACGAATGCTGACCTTTCCGTCTGTCGGAAACGTAGACATCTGCGGATTGATAAACATAAAATTCGTTCCGTCATAATCGGAATAGCTTTTTATAAAGTCCGTGACCACATATTCGATCGCATATTTTTTTTCACCATAATCGGTTATTCCAAAACACAACTCTACGCCGTCATCGGTTTTGTTGATCCCACATTTTCGCTTTTTGGCATCAAAGTCTGCATCGATGTCCCAATCATCAACAAAAGTATACTCACCTTTTTCATCGGATACTTTCAAATCTGATATGCCAATGTCTTTTGTTGCGATCGGTATGTAATTCTCGGTTCCTTCCTCGAAAGTACCCTGCCAGTTCTGAACTACATAAGCACTTCCGTCATCCCTTACGGTAACGGAAATGTCTATTTCCGAGACATTGTTTTTAGCATATGCCGTACCGGAGATCAACAGCAGCATCAACGGTGCCACAAGCAGTAATTTTTTTATCCACTTCATAGGCTGCTCCTTATTTCATATCCGGCATATCTGCTTTCTGCTCACTTGCCTCTAAGTAATCGCGGCTTGTAATATGAAGCATGCCTGCTGCGATCGAAGTCGGGAACATGCGGATCGTACGATTGAGTTTGGTAACGCTGTCATTGTAGATCAGACGTGACTGACGTACCATCTTCTCATACTCGTTTACGCTGTCCATGGTCTTGATATAATTCTCATTTGCTTTCAGCTCCGGATAGCTTTCTGCAACTGCCATGATCTTGCCCATTGCCTCTGTCAGCATGTTTTCCTGCTTATTTACTTCTGCTGCGGAACTGTTTGAATTAATACTGGTACGCATTTTGATCGTATCCGATATGGTTTTGTACTCGTGATCAGCATACCCTTTTGTCAGATCCAACAGTGCCGTTAACGCATCCCAGCGCGAGGATAACTGAACACCGATCTGCCCCATCGCATTGTTGATGTTCTCATCCATTGCTACTAACTTTCTCTGTGCGGAAATAAACCATAAAATGATAATTACCAGCACAACTCCCACAATGATAAGTGCCATATAAACTCCTCCTTATTGCTTTTTCTTACCTGCTATTTTATGTAATCTTATGCTTTTATTCAATGAAAATGTCATAACTTGCATGAAATCGTCATAACTTGCAAAAAAGGAGTCATTGGCACTTTATTTACTCAATTTTTTAAGGTTGCAAACACATCAAATACTCCGTCTGTATCTTCAATCTTTAAAAATCCCGAATTGCTTTTTAAAATCGCTTCTACACTTTTTAATCCCAGTCCGCTGCCCTGTGGTTTGGTGGTAAGATAATTGTTTTCCGCACTCTTTTTTAACTCACCTTCATAATCATTTTTTACATTTAAAGAGAGCTGATGGTTTAAATGCTTGATGCTGATTGCAATATAACTTTTTGCCGCATCCAGACTGTTTTCTAACAGATTCGAGAGCATCACACAGAATTCCGCTTCGTCACAGGCAAGTTCCTTTGGCATCTGTATCCGTGCAGAAAATTCCAGTCCTTCCTGCTCTGCTTTTGTCCGGTATTCACTGAGAACCGCATTGATCAGAGTATTTTCGCAAAACGGTATTTTTGCATTTTTTTCTATTTCCGCCAGTTCTTTTTTTAAAAATTCCTTTGCTCCTTCCACCTCTCCATTTTCAAGATAACTGATCAAAATACTATCACGGTGCCTTGCATCATGGCGAAAAATCCTCTCTGCCTCTCTTTTTTGCAGATAGAATTCGTACTGCTTTTTCTGCAGCAGGATCTGCTCTTTCATATTCCCGGCAATCCGCTCTCTTTCCATCGCATCGCCTGCCGTTTGAAAGGTATAATATATCAGAATATAGACTAACAGCATCAGTATGCATATCATCAGCAATACCGGATAGTTGCGTGTGACGCCGTGAAAATCCAAAAAGTAATAGTTGACCAGACAGATCAGCCCGGTAAAGGACATCGGGATAAAGGAAAATATCCACCAGTTGACCTTTAACCGATCCATCAGCATCCGGTGTTTTGCCTTTAAATGTTTGTTATACAGGATAAAATATCCGCCAAAGAGCACAAAACGCAATGCTGTTAAAAAATAAGCGTCTTTTAAAGTATAATCGTTGATGAATGCAGAAAAATTTGCAATGATGTCATAGATATTGATCCAAAGCCAAAAGTTAAACACAGTCTGTGATATTTTATCTTTGGTGATCAACAATATCAACACAAAATACGGCAGTCCGATCGTGAATAAAATAACACTTCGAAGCACCGTACTTCCATAATGAATCATAATATAAGAATTGAATGCCAGACAGACTGCCGTTACGGCAGCAAAATACCCATAGGCACGTTTTGCCGGCACACGGTAATTCATCATGGAATAACCGTCCAGGGTACATATAAAAAGTGTCACAAACAGCGATACGATATTTCCTGAATGGCTCATGTCTCTCCCTCCGCCGCAAATACATAGTCAAAATATGCCTTTTTTGCACTTTGCAGATATGTTCTTGAGATCTTCATCGTTTTTCCGCTCGTCAAATAAAACACGTCATTGTCTATGCTGTCGATATACTCCATATTTACAAGATAGCTTTTGTGGCAGCGGCAAAATCCATGATGCAGTAAAAATTCCTCGTAGTCTGTCAGTTTTCCAACTACTTCAATCTCTCTGTTTTCCGACAGTGTAAAGATCACTTTTCGCAGATTGCTCTCTAAGCACTGGATATTAGACAACAGAATCTTTGTTTCGGTTCCGGAATAGGTCACTGTAATATAATGTTTTTTGGTCCGCTGTGATAACAGCCTTCTCATACATGCCCGCAGTTGTTCTGTATCGATCGGCTTTAATAAATAATCAAAAGCCAGCACCCGATAGCTCTGTACACCGAATTCTTCACTCGTCGATATAAACACGATGGGTGTCTTTGTATCTTTTTTGCGGATCTGAGCCGCCGTATCCATTCCACTGATCTTTGGCATCAATATGTCTAAAATAATCAAGTCATAAGGTAATACCTCATGACTTTTGATCAGCTCGGCTCCATCATCAAATTCATTAACGGAAAAATTTCTGATGACGGAGTCTAAGGCTTCTATTGTTTTTTGTCGTTCTGTCTGCAAATCATCGCAAATTGCTATTCTCATTTGTACTCGTCCTTTTATTAAATATTCAAAAGCGTGCTTGCATACTTGAGAACATTTACTTTATCTATTGCTTCTTTATGATTTTTCCACTCATTTTGACCCTAATATCACAACAATTGCATTATAACACCTTTCCATATAAAAGCTGAGCAATTTTCTCATAATATTCAACAGATTTTTGTTCTAATTTACGTACCAACAATGCATTCTGCTCCGTAAGTAAATCCCTATTTTCTATAGACCAAATTAATCTTTCATATAGCTTTTCACTAAATGAGTTTTCATTAACATTAAACAGTCTGTCATCCATTCCAATATTTCTATATAATTCAACATGCTTTTTTAATGTCACAATTCCGATTGTCGGTGTATGCATTGCAATAGAACAAATATTTGAATGATACCTCATTCCAACTGCTACCGCTGATTTTCTATAAAGATCAACCAAATATTCGCCAGGCGTTGCAATTCCATTTAAATAAGGAGCAATTGTTATATTTCTTCTACAATTATAATCTTGGACGGCATTAAGCACATCTGAAATTGCCTGTAAATCAGATGGGATATGTGGCACAAATACGAAGTGGAGATTAGGATTTCTTGAGATAGCTTTGTCAATGAACAAAGAAAATTCATTACAATATTGATTATAACTTTCCTTATCTCCCCATCTGTCTTCCATTCTGTCTCTAACAGTATTGATTGCAATAACAGTCTTATCATCAGGAATTTCAGGATGACGGTATTCACCAGCACTGGTAAAGAACCCACCATCTGGAATCTGAATTATATTCTTTAATGATGAACCATCAAAAAATTGATCCAAAAGCATTTTAGAATCATCATTTCTTACAGAAACAAGAAACTTATCTGACCTTGAATCTAAGTATTTGATAAACGAACCAAAACAATCCTTTACTTTTGCCAAACACGTATTTGGTGAATAATCAACACCAAGTCCATTAAACACTATTGGAATGTGTATCTTTCTTAAAATTTCATCAGAAATATTAAGAGTAGTTCCAGTGGTTGAATAATCCCACTTAACATCGAAAAAATTCCCCCCACCGATAACAAGCAAATCATATCGATTAACCAAATCGGCAAACGAATCATCAAATTGTCTTAGATTCCATGATTTATAGTATTCTCTAATCTCGAGATATGTAACTTCAACATCATTAGTTACGTATTTTTTGAAAAGATTCCAAAACCCAACATGATTTGCTATATCGCCTATATTACCATTAAAACTTGCTAAATGTAATGCTCTAATCACTTCTTCTTCCCTCTCTATAAATATAATGGGCATTTGTGAAACGTCTCAAGACTCTTTGGCGCCTCCATATAATCTCTCATATGGTATTGTAATGCAGTTGTAAACCAGCTAGCCAAAAGAGTATCTTTTCCATTTCCTTATGTATATTTCTTTAACAGCATTTCCGCCTGCTCTAAATCAGACGGTTCATCAATATCAACACTATATTTTGCATCCATGATATATGGGATCGGGTTATCATTAAAACTGGTGCTTTCACTTAACGTCTCTATCCGGTTTACATATACGCTTCCGTCCACCAGATAATATTGCGGCATATCCTGACGGCGGACCGTGCTCTGCATGGAGAGTACATTCTGCAATTCTCCCTTTTCATCGATAGTCCTCATTAAAATCGGATGCTCCGAGACTTCTTTTACGGAAACAACATCCTGCATATCCCTTTGTATACAAAGTTCGATCGCTCCGTCTATATCTTCTGCCCTTCGCAGTGGCTGCGTCGGTTGGAGCAGCACCAGCAGATCATAGGACTTCTGATGGTCTTCTAACCACTTTACGGCATGAAGCACGGCATCTATCGTCTTTGCCGTATCCGATGCCAGTTCTGCCGGACGCAAAAACGGTACCTCTGCCCCATAAGTCTTCGCTGTTTCTGCAATCCGTTCCGAATCCGTTGTAACGACCACATCATCAATATACCGGCTGTTCTTTGCCGCTAGCACAGAATATGCGATTAACGGCTTTCCGCACAATGGTGTAATATTCTTATCTTTAATGCCTTTACTTCCGCCTCTTGCCGGAATGAGTGCTAACACCCGTTTTCCTTCAATCATGTTATCCCCACCGATCTATAAATACTTTCTGGATTCCATGCTCCCAGATATTTTGATCATGAACAATCTCTAAAAATTGTTTTGTACTGTTGCCTTTTCCAAACAAAGCACCCTGCTTACGAAAATCTTCAATATGTTCTATTGCCTGCAAAATCTCGTCTTTATCCTCTGACACATGCTGGATATTCTGACTGTATTCCGTACTGTAACGTCCCTTTTGACGCGTTCCGACATCAATTGCCGGAATTCCATAAATGGAAGTTTCCCTGACACCCGCGCTGGAATTTCCGATCATAAAATCCGCATTTTTTAATAAGGTTAAAAAATACTCAAATCTGGTCGATGGGTACAAACGATATCTCGTCTCATCTTCCAAAGTCCGGTAAGCATTTAAAATAACCTCTGAACCGAGATCATTATTCGGATAGATCACGATATAATTTCTTCCCGATTCTTTGACTGCATTGACCAGTTCTTCCACATGCTTTCCGATAATCTCATACTCTGTTGTCACCGGATGATACATCAGGATTCCATACTTTTCAAACGGTATCTCATATCTCTCTCTTGCCTCTTCAAACGTCGGCAGATGGCTCGAAAGCATAATATCAATATCCGGCGAACCGATCACATAAATCTGATGCTCGGATTCTCCAAGCTGCATCAAACGGCGCTTTGCCTCTTCATTGCATACAAAATGCACATGTGCAAACTTAGAGATTGCATGACGGATCGATTCATCGATCGTTCCTGACAATTCGCCACCCTCAATGTGGGCAACCCGGATATTATTCAAAGCTCCCACCATGGCTCCGGCTAAAGCGTCGATCCGGTCTCCGTGAATGACGATCATGTCCGGCCGGATATTCTGCACATATCCTGTCAGCTGGCATACCACATCGCCTAGATCATAGCTCATGTTACCGCTGTTGATCAGTCCGTATGCCACATAGACATTTTTATATCCGTCTTTTAAGACCTCCCGATAGGTGCTTCCATAGGTCTCAAGCAGATGCATTCCTGATACAAACACATAGGCTTCCATGTCTTTGGATGCTTCGATTCCCTGTATTAATGATTTAATTTTTCCATAGTCTGCTCTTGTTCCGGTAATAAACAGAATTTTTTTCATAATGATTCTACCATACTTTTCTTAATCTGTGTATCTGAGGCGATATCGCAGGTCGCCTTTTTTCCTAATACATTCGGATAATCCTCTGCCGGAATCTCTCCGGTTCCCGGACGTTTTACCCAGATATTCTCTTTCGTAAAACTCTCTCCTTTTTTGATATCCCGAATTGCTACCACAGTAGCAAATGCAAAATCAATGGTAACCTGTTCTTCTGCCGCTGCACATTTGGTTCCACCTAACATCTGCGGTACCTCGTTTGCTGCCTGCAATAATTTTCCAAGTTCCTGCTCATCCATCGAACATACAATATCCGGACCGGTACGTTCCATATAATCGGTAAAATGTCTCTCGACTAACTTTGCTCCCAATGCCATCGCTGCGATACAGGCATTGTTGTTCAGTGTATGATCCGATAAACCAACCGGCACATCCGGAAATTCTCTCATCAGCTCCTGCATCGCTCCTAAACGAACTAATGCCGGGTCTGTAGGATACAGATTTGTCGTATGCATCAGTGCATACTCCACACCATATTTTTCTAATATATTTACTGCCTTTGCAATATTGCGGATATCGTTCATTCCGGTAGATACGATCATCGGTTTTCCATACTCCGCAATATGCTCGATCAACGGATAGTTATTCAGTTCTCCCGAACCGATCTTATACGCTGCCACTCCGAATTTCTCTAATCTTACAGCCGCTGCTCTTGAAAACGGTGTGCTTAAAAATACCATTCCAAGGCTCTGTGTATAGTCCATAAGTTCTTTTTCTTCTTCTTCAGACAAGGCACATCGGTTCATAATCTCATAAATAGAAACATCTGCATTTCCCGGTATGACTTTTTTTGCCGCACCGCTCATTTCATCTTCTACGATATGTGTCTGATGCTTGATGATCCTTGCTCCTGCCCGGTGTGCTGCATCCACCATCTCTTTTGCGGTCTCTAAACTTCCCTCATGGTTGATCCCCATTTCCGGGATCACCAGCGGCCGCTCGGATTCTCCTATTACAATGTCACCAATTTTTACACTCTTCATATATTCACCACAGCCTTACTTATTTTAGCGGTAACAAAGTCTCTTCTGAAAGTCCCTTTAACAGGGTAATACACTCTTCTAATACCTCACAGTAAAGCTTTCCTTTTCTTGCAATCTCTTCTGTCTCTTTTGCAATCGTATCTCCTTCAAAATAATACTCTGAACGAATGATATAATCTGCGATCGGAATACAGGTAAGGATCAGCTGATACTCTTCTGACTCTTCAATCTTTGTTGTGATCTTTTTGATCTTCTTTAACTGCTTTAAGCAGCCTTTTTTCTCAACCGTACCGGACTTTCCGATTTTTCCTAATTTCTGATACGCTTTTTCTAATTCTTTGGCATCTTTTAACATATCTTCAAAGTCCTTTGGAACATTTTTCAGATAGTCCACTGCCTTTTTATGTTCTTCCTCTGTAAATTCAGATTCTAATGCTTCGATCCGCTCTGTAAAATTGATCTCTTCCGGTACATTCTTACAAACTTCTTCGATGATATCGTCTAATGCCCGTATCTCGGTACCTTCAATATAAGCTCCTCCTGCCGTTGCATTGACAACACGGATATTTGGATTTGCTTCTTTAATATCATGGATATACTCCTGGAACCAGTTTAAGAATATTCTTAAATCCATTCTGGTCGGGATTTTATCCACATAATTACCCTTGACCATCTCCATGCCTTCGGTATCCATCACTGGCATCTTTTCTTCAAAGGTTCCGTCTGCATGAGATTTATTATCAGTAAATGCCAAATCCTGTCCCACTAAAATAATCGTTTCATATCCTAACTTATGTAACAGTGAAAATCCACTACATGCAACCGATCCACCTGTAGAAACATCCGGAAGCACTTTATCATTGATAAAATAAATGGAATATGGCAGGAAATAACCGTCATAATAAAATATTTTCTTCGCTTTCTGTCTTTCCATGATTTTGTAACCAGCCGTTGGCGGTGCAATAACCGGTATGGTCTCTGCACCATCAATCTTTATTAAATCCGGGCTTTTTTTTGCATCAATGGTAATAAACGCATCCGGCTTAATGCCTGCTTTTATCAATGGCTTTACGGCTGTATCCACCGCTAAGATAAACAGACGGTTCTTTGCCTTTTTTAACATCTGAATATTCTTATTCAGCGAAGGACCTGCTGCTACCAAAATTGCCGCATCTTTATTAGAAACTGCCTTTAACAGCAATTTCGTATGATAACCTTCACATACATATTTCATATTGCGAAGGATATTCTGCGCCATATTCATGGACAGCTTCTTCAGCGTATTAAATTGCACCATCTCTGACTCAACTAACCGCTGTACTTTCTTTACTTTTTCTAAAATGTCTTCTAGAAAAAATCCTCTGTAATTTGGATGGATCTCTTCAATTAAGAAACTCATATTTTCCAAGGTCATAACTCCCCGCATTACCGGTTCAAACTCTTCTTCATTCAATCCTTTGACCACAAATGCGATCGGTCTGTCCTCAATTTCTTTCGAGATATCAATATTCTCTAACATTGCCATAAAAATATGGATCGATGGCTCATAAACGACAACATTTGCTTCTTTTGAACTCTTTTCAATGATATCCTTTAAATATGCTGCACTTCCGACACCAAACAGGAATACCGGTGCATATTTATGTATCTCTCCGACTCTCTCGCTCCAGATCTGTATCGGTTCTTTTGCATTTCTCTTGCCACCTAAATAAAGCTGTCGTCCGTCCTGCTCTATTCTGAATATTGTCTCTCCATCCCAGGAAGTCTCTACCATAACATTGGTTGGGTCCTCTGTCTCATGCTCCTCCCGGATCAAATCTGCAAAGGCAGGATACCATTTTTCCATTGCTTCTAAATTTTTTTCTAAAATAGATTTACTCATCCTCTGACTCCTCTGCATCATCATCTATATATAATTCAATTAATTCTCGTAGTCCATAGTCCAATGTGTCTATGATCCAGACCACATCTTCCTGCTCGATTGCTGCCACATAATCTTTTAATACATCTATTACAAAAACCTGTAGGTTCTGATATTCTTCTTCACTGATCCCATAAGAATTTCCCTGTAGGAATCCTGTACAAAACTTTTGTATTGTCGGAATTATTTCCTTTGCTTTTTCTATTACATTTTCATTTTTAAAATAGTGATATTCGATACAAATACCATCAATTTCCCCACGCAATTCTGCTGCTAATGCTCTCATCTTCCATCCATCTCTTTCTTAGTAAAAAAGAGGGACGAATTCTCGTCCCTCTGTAATTCGTCGATTCATTACTGAATGACTGCCAACTTCATACTTACTGTAATAAAGAAAGCACTCCCTGAGTTGACTGGTTGCTCTGTGCCAGCATGGACTGACCAGCCTGACCAAGAATGTTGTTCTTGCTATATTCAACCATTTCAGAAGCCATATCTGTATCACGGATACGAGATTCAGCTGCCTGAGTATTCTCAGCTACATTGTCTAAGTTTGCAATTGTGTGCTCTAAACGGTTCTGTAATGCACCAAGAGCAGATCTCTGTGAAGATACTTTGTTAATTGCATCCTGAATTGCTGTGATGGAGTTGTTTGCCATCTCATAAGTATCAACTCTTGCATTTCCTTTCTGTGTATAGCTGGATAATGCTTTTGCTGTAACAGCACTTGTCTGAAGGTATGTGTTGATGTTTTTCTTAACATCTGCAGACATTGCCTTTTGTGCAGCTGCGATATCACCTGCTACTGCTTTGGATACAGTTGAGTATGTCTTATCATTAACTAATGATTTGTAGAATACTTTACCATTCTCGAACTGTGCTGCATAGTTATCATTTGTATACTTACTACTAAGTTGTTTCTTGAAAGAAGAGATTGCGTTAGTAGTGTTCTTATCTAATGAACTTTTTGGTTTATATGTGTAGCTCATTCCCTGATACATGATCTTAGTAGGGTTTACACCTTCCTGTGCAGTTTTTTCAATAGTACCGGAAACATCTTTTAATCCTAATGTCTTAGCATTCATGCTACCGATGCTGATTTCGATGTTCTGATCAGCGTTAGCACCAACCTGAAGTTTTTTGTTCTTGAAAGAACCATCCAGTAAGTTCTGCTTATTGAACTGAGTTGTAGAAGAAATTCTGTCTAACTCTGTTGTTAAAGCATCTAACTCTTCGTTGATCGCTTCACGGTCAATAGACTCGTTTGTATCATTAGCACCCTGTACTGCTAACTCATTCATTCTCTGTAAGATAGAGTGAGCTTCATTTAAAGCACCTTCAGCTGTCTGAATTAAGGAAACGCCGTCCTGAGCATTTGTAGATGCACGGTTCAGTCCACGAACCTGGCTTCTCATTTTTTCAGAAATCTTTAATCCTGCTGCGTCATCGCCTGCACGGTTGATTCTGTAACCGGATGATAATTTCTCTGCTGATTTTGACTGTGCGCTTGTTGTAACTCCTAACTGACGGTTAGCGTTCATTGCTGTAAGATTGTGTTGTACTACCATTGCCATAATGTTTTCCTCCTTGAATTTGAATTTAATCAGGCTTCCTTGCCTGTGTCAATGCTTGCAGTCTGTTCCAGCCTCTGTGAGCAGTCCTCCCGCCGCGCGCTCGTTCTTACCATTCAACATTGGTCTTCACATTCTGCTAAGTAATGTTCTTACTCTATAGTAAAAGAATCTCTGATTCTCTTTACTCGTATGTGTTTGTTTTTTCCTTTGTACCTTATATATCGGTTAGGTTTGGATTTACTTTATAGTCTTTTTGAAATTTTTTTATATTTTTTTACTTTTATCAGATTAACGTGCAGACATTCTCTGAAGTTCCCTGCTATGCTCCTGCAAAATGCCTTTTACCAGTTCCATATCACCTTTCAGGTTCTCTATGTCTTCTGCACCGTCTTTATACCTTTCATAAGTATCCAGATAACAGCTTTCAATTGTCTGTAATCTTGGGACAACGTCTACATCCAGACGCATGTTAGTATGTTGTACTGCTGTTTTCAACTCCTGAATATCCTGTCGGATCGGTCCAAGCTCTTCTTTGAATTTTGCATCAAGCTTCTCGTCCAGCTTTTTATCCAGTTTCTCGTCTAACTTCTCATCAAGCATTCTGTCTAATTTTTCTTCCAGCTTCACCTCTAACTGTTGATCGAGCTTTTCTTCTAACTTCCTGTCGAGCAGCTTTTCAATCTCAACTAATAATTCCGCGTTGTTCATAATCGCATTTCCCCTTTGATTTTCCTACTTTTTCTTGTCCAGAAACTGCGGAGGGATTGCGTCCATCTGCTGCATATTCTTATAATACTGTGTGGCAGCTTTGTTGCCGGCTTTGACCTGACGTATCTTTTTCCGTGCCTTTGAGAACTGCATTCCTGCAAGCTCTTTGTTGCGCTGCTCCTGAACCTGGATCTTCATGCTGCGTTCTGTGATCATGGAGATCAGATCTTTCATCTTCTGGATCTCTTCCGTATATGCAGCTCTGTTTCCATCCAGTTCTTCTTTGACTCTTGTATAGATTTCTTCGAAGCCATCATCTAAAAATACGATTTTATCAATATACTGGCTTTTTTCATCTATATTCTTTTCAAAGGCATCCATATCAGCTTCTTCCGCGGATAAGATTTCATACTGCTCTTTATTTTTTTCTATAATGCTGTCTAAAGCCTCCACTTTTTGGTGAAGGCTTTGTATCAGCACTTGAATATAACTATTCTCCTGCATAAAATATTCTCCTAGTTGGCTCTTGCAAGCTTATTCAGCCGCATAACTTCTTTCCATGTATCACGCATGGTACGAAGATGTGTCAGGATTTCTTCCAGAATCTCTTTATCTTTTTTCATATTCGCTTCTGCAAGGCGTTCCTGTAGGTATTTATAGACATTATCAAAATCTTCTGCAATTGCATATTTATGATCCAGTGTTGCCTGAAATTCTTCGATGATGCGCTCCACCTTCATAATGTTGGTGTGTGCTTTCTCAACATTTTTCTCTTCAACACCCATGATCGCAATGTTGCAGAACTTGATAGCCCCTTCATAGAGCATCAATGTCAGCTCCGCCGGCGATGCAGTCATAATCTTACTGTTGTTGTATGCCTGGTATGCATTATTTGGTGCCATAGCGCAACCTCCTTGTCGTATTATGAACCGAGCAATCCAGATAACTGTGTCTGCTGTGAATTCAGCTTGGACAACGCTATTTCCATTGAACTGAACTTTTTGTAATAATAATCCTCCATATCACTCAGCTTTGTCTCCCAGTTCTTAATCTGCTCTGTATAATCATCATACTCGCTCTTGAGCTGTTTGTCATTATACACTTTGTAAGCACTGCTTAAGGTGGTAGTCTTCATTCTGCTGTCTAATTCGGAGTATACTCCCTTTGCAAGCTCATTGAAGAAGGTTGCAACGGTATCCGGATCAGAAGCGATTGCTGCTTTCAAACGATCCGTATTGGATTTTGCGGATTCATCTTTGGAATTACCATCAATGTGGTATGCGTTTTTTTCATTATCTGCGGATACGAAATATCCCAGTGTATTGATTCCGAAAGATGACAGACTGTAACTCTTTCCATTTATGGTATAAGATTTTGCCATTGCCACTTTCATGGAACTTGCAATACTATTTAAGGTAGAATCTCTTCTGAGCAGGGAATCTTTGATCTTCTGTTCCCATTTTTCTACTTCCTTATCACTCATGGACTCTTTTTCGTCATCTGTTAATGGCTCATAGCCTTTTGATGAATCAGCATTGTATGCAGAATCCATGGCATTGATCACTTCATTATATTGTGAGATAAAATCTACAATTTTATCATAGACAGCATCTACATCTGTCTCTGTTACCAGACTTAACGTTGAATCGCTGACTTCTTTCGCTGTAATGGTTAGTCCGTTGATGGTAAATGTATTGCTGCTTCCTTCAAAAATTGCTCCGTTTAATTCAATCTCTGCATTGGATGCATCCTGCTTTACTGCGTACTCTTTTTTCAGACTTTCATATTTATCTGTGCCTTTTAAATCTTCAATATACTGATCTGTTACAGCTTCACGGAAGTTGTTCAAACGTGCTTCCACATATGCTTTATTGGTATAATCTCTTCCCGTTGTAATACCGTTATCTGTATCATATGCCTTTACGATAGCTGCATCTAAATATTCCTTCTGTGCAGTCTCGTCAAGTGCATCAAATTCATCCTCGGTAATTCCTGCTATCTGTACGGCAGAAGCTTTGATCGTTGCATTTTCACGCAATGCCTGAATATCATCATCTGCTGCTTTTTTTGCGGTCTTCTCTACCATGTAGTCAGCACTCAGCATTCCAAGTTTACGAAGTGCTACTTCCTGGTCTTCTCCCTTGACATTGAATTTGAAATCAAACTCCTCACCGCTTTCCTGGGAGTTGATAAAGAATCTCTGCTGCGTCTCATCAAAGGATGCTGTTACGCCCTGATCACTCAGTGCTTTTGTAAGATCCTTGATGGTCATATCACCATTTACACTAATGGTAGATTTTTTATCACCCACCTGAAATTCTAACTCGGTATCGGCGATTCCAAGCTCTGATAACTTAGAAGATGATTTCAGTTTATCGTTGCTCTTTATTTTAGAACCTGTTAAATATGCTGCTTTTGCAAGTTTGTTAATTTTCAGACTCTGTGTTCCGTTTACTACGGATGCTCCGGCTGTTACTGTTGCCTTGGAAGAATCTGACAATGTTGTCTTTTTCATGCCGTTAAAACTTGTCATGAATTTGAACTCTGTCAATGATTTACTGTAAAAACCGTAAATTTTTGTATTCATTTCCTTCCACGCATCCTGTGTCCAGGAAAGCTTTGTCTGCTTCTTTTCGATATTTTCTTTCTTGGTGGAATATGCTGATACCAGTTCCTGTACGATAGAGTCTGTGTCCAGTCCTGATGTTAAACCACTGATCCGAATTGCCATATCGTCTTCCCCCTATCTTTTTTCGTCGACCAAAATTCCTGCTAATTCCCATGCCTTTGCAATCATATCCAAGGTTTCCTCCGGCGGGAACTCGCGGATCACTTCTTTGGTCTTCTTGTCTACGATTTTGATTGTAATACGATTTGTCTTCTCATGAATTCCGAATACTGCTTCTGAGTCAGACATTTTCTGATTAATCTGTTCTACTGCTTTTTTCAGATTCTCTGATTCTGCTTTTCCCTGAGACTCCTGACCACTTCCCTGCTGTTCATTTGTCTCTTTGGCATTCACTTTTACTGCATCCGCTGCCATTGCTGCCGCTCCTGTCTGGATGTCAATAATCTGTGTTTTAGGCTGCGATACTTCTTTCGCTATTTCCGGTGTAGAGGATGCCTGATAGACTGCTCCTACACTCTTTAATGCTTCGATTGCCATGTATGTCACCTCCATGTGAACCTATACTCATTGTTATCTAATGTTTATATCGGAACTTCTTTTAAATAAATTAGGGCTTTAGAATAAATTTTTCAGTGCTTCTGCGTTATTTGTCTCTAATGCCGCCTTGTTCTCTTCCTGTATCTGCAAGTATACTTCTTTTCGATAGATGGATACATCTCTTGGAGCAGAGATTCCTAATTTTATCTGATCGCCACGGATTTCCAATATCGTTACTTCAATATTATTATTGATTACTAAAGATTCACCTTTTTTTCTTGTAAGTGCCAGCATCTCTACTCACCTGCCTTTTCCATTCCTGATTTGATCATTTCATAAATCGGATATTTCACCTCAGCGCCCTCTACGATGATCTGTGCTGCTTTGCGTTCTGCAACGTTGATCACGATCGGCGCTTTTAAATTCACGGTGATCTTTTTAATATCCTCCGGCACGGTAACTGTCACTAACACAAAGGTGTTCTCCGGTGTCATTTCTCCCAGTGGTTTGAGCAGTTCATCTTCTACCATCGGGTTATAATCTTCTTTGATCGCAAGCGGATTCATGACCGGCAGTGCAACCACCGGTTCATCCAGTGACTGCATCCAGGAAATTCCTCCCTTTTTTTCTTCATTAAATATTAATGTAAATCTCTTTAAGTCCGGGAAACCGATGATCCCATTTTCAAATGTGATGATCTTTTCATCATCTATATCAATTTCTCCGAATACTCTGGTTTTTAACTTCATCTGTTACCTCCGTTTAAATGTAATCCAGCAAAGTCTGCTTGATCGCTTTTGATGCTGCCTGCATGGATGCCTGGTATGCATTGTAAGCTGCCGTATAGTCTATGATAATATCGGAAAGCTCTTTGTCTTCGTTTGTGGATTTCAGTTTTTTAAATGTCATCTGCTGTTCGGACATTCTGGATTTTGTCAATGCCAGACGGCTTCCTTTACTTCCGACATCTGTTTTTGCGAGTACAACATCGGAAAGATAACTCTGAAAACTTGAAATTCCTTCTGAATAAAGATTTTTCATATTATCATCTGCATAAGATGCTTCTTTTTCTGCTGCATCTAACCACTGTTGAAGCAATGCCTGATCTTCTTCACCGGCATATTTTTCTTCTTTCATCAGATTTTCGATATCTGACACTTTTTTGTGTGCCGTGATCGCCATCTGCACCGCATCGGTCAGTTCATCAATGTCTCTTCCGATACTGGAATCAAAAACATCGGATGCCTGTGTATTGACTGCTAAAGTCTGGCCAAATGCGATCGTATAGTTGATCTCCTGATCTTCTTTTGTATAGGTAATGTGATTTGCCGGATTGGCATTTGTCGTATCGATACAGTCAAAATAGTGTTCCGGACGAACCTCACCTTTCTTAAATCCGGTCTTGTCATAACTGACTACCATATCCGGTTTCTCGGAGTTCATGTAAGCTGCTACATTTTTTCCTAAGATCAGTTCTCCGGTTTCTTTTACAAAAATCACTTCGTTATCGCCAACATTCAGATTCTGTGCATTCTGCCAGTCCGTATAATTATGGACATTATAGGATACCGTTGCTGTCTGGGTGTTTCCATCCGCATCCAGATAGGTAATCTCCATTCCCTCTATATCCTGCAGATTGCCATTTGCATCTTTGTACTGCAACTGTGTAATATTATCGATGTTGTCATATGCCAGACGAACTCTGCTGTAAGTATGGTCTTCTACATTTCCTGCCGGAAGATTGCCTGCTGTCAGGTCATCTGTGGTCGGAACGGAAGACAATCCGGAATAATATGTCTTCTGGGTAATATCTTCAAATTTCAGCTTCTGGGTAATATTATAACTGGTGTCTGATGTATCCTCGCCAAATGTAAGGGATTTATTTGTCTTATATCCGGTAAAAACGGTTCTTCCCGCATAATCGGCATTTCCCTCGGCATATACCTGCTCACGAAGTTTCTGCAGATTGGTTAAAATCGTATTTCTGTCCGATTCCTTCAAATGATCTGTCGCACCATTGACACACTGTCTGTATACATCGGTCAGGATGCTTTCCATATTTTTTAATGCTGTCTCTGTTACCTCAAGCCATGATTCTGCATCCGGTATATTTTTCTCATAATACTGGTTTATCTCGCTCAAACTGCTGCGGAGACGCAATGCACGGATCGCAATAACCGGGTCATCCGATGGACGGTCAATCTTTTTCTGTGTTGACATCTGTGTATTCAAGGTATCCACATAACCTTTATTCGTACTCATGTTATTGGATGTATTATTTCTTATCATACTGTTTGTAATACGCATTCTGTCTGCCCCCTTATACTGCTGTATTTAATATTAACTGATCGTACATTTCTGCCATGGTAGAGATCATTTTTGATGCTAAATTGTATGCATTCTGGAATTTTACCAGATCAAGCGCTTCATCATCTTCATCTACACCTGAAATGGATAATCTCTGGTTTGTAATCGTGTGTGAGATATTTTTGTGGTTCTCATAAAACAGTTTTGCTTCATCGGTATCTACACTGATATCTGATAACATACACTGCAAAAATCCGTTTGCACCACTTCCACGATATAATTTTTCCTGTTCTTTTAATGGCTTTAACAGTTCTAATATTTCTGCCTTATCCGGTCCATTGACAATATCTGCTGTGGTACTGAAGATGTTTGGATCTTTCACACTTGCTTTTGCCACTTCAAAACTTCCCGCCGTCAGCTTATAATAACTGGACATTGCAGATGTGATCTGTGTATAGGTATCGGATTTATTTAAATCTTCCTGCTCTCCTGTAACCAGATCTCTTGCCACAAAGAATGCTTTCATAGGATCTCCATTCAAATCCTGTCCCTGCATCTCTATATCGTTAAACTTCATACAGAATGCTCTTAAAAACTCATTCATCTGTGCCTGATAATACGGAACTCCCATTGCATCAATGCTGGTTCCGATCTGTGCCTGATGTCCTGCAAGCAGATCCGCTCCGTCACCTGCCGGCTCTTTTAATGCAAAGGTATAGGTTGCATTGCCTGCCGCATCATAGTCTACGGTAAAGTTGCTGTATTCAAATTTCTTATTATCGATCGTGATGACTCCTTCTTCTGCCATGGTCATTTTTTCCACGCTGTTCTGTGTCGTGTTCGTAATCACCAGCTTCGTTCCATAGAGGTAGTCCACGGTTCCCTTAAAGTTCTCCTCGTTATTTCCGTCACGCGTATCTAACAGTGCTTTCAAGGTTCCTGACATGTACTTTGATGTTGCGTTAAAGGTATTGCCGGTATCTGACCAGACAATATCATAAAGCCCATCCACATCTGACTGATTTACTTTTGTATCTCTTGTCTTACATTCCAGTGTACGGTATTCTCTGGTGTCTACTAAAAGCTGTCCGTTGATCTTTACTCTGAATTCGGTACAACCTGTATAATACTCGTCATTGGTGTTCATTACTTCTGTTTCCTGTGTTTCCGTAGGAACGATATTGGACAACTCATCAATCAACAGTGCACGTTCATCGCGCAGCTCATTTGCATGACCACCCTGCATCTCGATCACATTGATCTGATTGTTCAGGAGTGCGATTTTTTGTGCGATCGCATTGATATTATCTACCGTACTCTTCACCTCTAAGTTTGCATCGGTCTGAATCTGATTCAATCCGATGGATACACTGTTGAAGTAGGTTGCAAAATCCTGGCAACTGCTGATAAAGGTTTTTCTTCTGTCTAAATCTCCCGGTGCACCTGCAAGAGACTCTAAATTATTAAACATACTGTTTAAAATCGTTGTAAAACCTTTCGAGCTGTCATCATCTTTAAAATATTCCTCTATCTGGTTCATGTAATATAACTTTTTCTCATACAGACCAAGGCTGGAATTATTTTCCCAATATTTCACATCGTAATAAGCATCTCTGATCTGTGTTATGGAAGTTGTGGTAACACCACTTCCGGTTGTTCCATATCGTGCATATACACGGAGAGATTCTGCCTGTTTACGATTTGCTACCTGACGGGTATATCCTTCCGTCTGCACATTTGCGATATTATTGGCGGTTGTATTCACTGCAGTCTGAAAGGAATTTAATCCCGAACCCGCAATGGTCAATCCATAAAATGTAGATGGCATTTCTTATCCCTCCTTAACCATTTCCTAATCTGGTAACGATATGTTCTATCATGTCACTGATCACTGTCATAAAACGACTGGATGCATTGTATGCATTCTGGAATTTTATCATGTTCTGAAGCTCCTCATCAGAAGACACTCCGATGACCTGCTGACGGTTATTTTCTATTGTCAGAACACTTCCTGCAAGGTTTTCTGCTTTCTTCTGGTAAACATTTCCTACCGTTGCAAGACCTCCTATCATTTTCTGATAGTATTCTTCTATGTTACATTCATCCGGGTCTGTCGGATCAAGTCCGACTAAGTCCTTATTCCAAAGTGCCTCTAACCTTTCTCCAAGCTGCTGGTCTACTTCTCCGTTCTGTTTCAAATGAGGGAATAACGTTTCGATTTTTTTCAGATCTTCATTCACTCCGCAGCTCGTCAGGCTATACATATAGGAAGTATCACTGGTATCCTCTTCATTATATACATAATAGGTTTTACCATCACTTCCGGTCACTTCTGTATAGCGCTCGATCCCTGCTCTGACAAACAGTTCACGCGGTGGAAGTTCTCCATCACTTCCCCTTGCACAGTTCTCTGTATCAAGTACTTTTGCATCACTGAGGTTTACGGTATTGCCGTTGGCATCCTGATAGGTAACGCCGACCGGACCTGTCACATTCGGGCAAAGCTGATCGTTGATCGCTGTGATCATGTTATGAACCATCTGGTCTAACTTTGCCTGCATATCAATAATCACAGAAAGGTTCGTTGTATCCAGATACTCCTGCTCGCCTTTTCCTTCAATATCCGAATAGTCTGCCCAATGGTCACCTCTTGACATGATCAGTGCCTTTAATTCTCCAACATCACTGTTTAATGCTGTACTGATATCCACATTGAAGTCAAACACGTTCACATAGATATCCCTGTCGGTATCTGAAAGTTGTGGCCAATATGGTGTGATAAAGCCTGTCAGTTTATCTGTCTTTTTACCGATTTCATATGTGTGAAGTTCATCGACAAAGTATTCATCCTCTAACTTTACCGTTACAACGCCCTTGTAATCTTCTTTATATGAAATCTTCGCAAGCGCTCCTAACTGATCAAGCGCTAAATCTCTTTCATCACGCAGATCCATTGCCGTTTCTATACCGCCGGCTTCTATCTTACTGATCTGTTGGTTTAATTCATGTATCTTGTGACCAAGTTTATTTATTTTGTCTATATCCTGGGATACCTTTGTATTGATATTGGACTGATAGGATTTCAAACCTTCATATACACTTTGGGAGCGCGACAGGAATAAACCTGCTTTCTGAACAACCAGATTCTGTCTTACGGAATCTGACGGATCTTTTGCAAGTTCCTGAAATGCTTTTTTGAAATCTTCCAATGCCGACTGGAAGGTCTTTCCTTCCATTTCCTGAAAATAGGTCTGTATCTCGTCTACTGCGGTAAAACAGGATTCATAAAATGCCTGTCTTCCGGACTCTGCACGATATGCCTTATCTAAAAAATAATCTCTGGCATGAACCACGTCGCCAATGTCAAGGCCAAGACCTGCCTGCTGCTTACTGACTGCAGCCGTACCAAATGTATTATATTCTTTGTCTGAAAATAAAACTTGCTGACGTACATACCCTTCCGTATCTACGTTAGCAAGATTATTCGCAGTTGTATTCAACGCATTCTGGCTGTTACGCAGTCCAGATGATGCTATGTATAGCGTACCCATTCCGTTTGCCATTACATGTTCCTCCTGCCATCTTACTGTTTCGCATCAAAACCGCCACTTCCTAAAAGCTCTCCGGTATTGTATGCCTGTCTGTTATAGTTGGCAGTTTCAGGAGCCTGTCTCATGCTCTTTAACAATGCCATATCAAACTCCACCAGTTCCATTGCCTGGTTCACTAATGTCTGATTCTGTTCATTGATATTCTTCATTTCTGTCAGGGTATCTTTTAACTGTAAGCGGATCTTGGCTAATTGTTCCTGCTCCTTTGGCTGATTCGCTAATATTTCTAACAGGGCATCTACCGTCAAGTCCTCCGGCTTGCGATTTAAAACATTGGCAATATCTTCCATAATAGAGATACGCTTGTTCTCAATGTTCTTGATCTTTCCGGCAATCTCCTGTTCCTCTGCAGTAATTTCTTCCAAAGCTCTGATATCCGCTTTAATAATGACTTCCTTTTTTCTGGTGGATGCCTCTACCAATTCGCGGTAACCCGCTTCTTCATTTTCCAGAACTTCCAAAAGTTCGTTCATCAAACTAGCCAATTTCTGTCCTCACTTACATCATTGCAGCCTTGTATTTCTCTAATAACTTATTTGCGAAGCTATCCGTTTCTACGCTGTAATTACCAGAACTCATACTTGCTTTTAGCTGTGCCACCTTATCTTCCCTAACATCTGAAGCCCCTGCAACTGCCTGTTTTGCGATCTGATAATCACGAGCTGTCTGGGAAATCTGTACTTCATCGCGAACAGAAGCGGTGCTATTTGCCTTGTTCGTTCTGATGCTTTTTCCGGTCTTATACAGTTGTGCTATCTGATTATATGCATCTATACGCATAACGGCATCTCCTTTCTTCCTTGAAAATCAGGTGCAAAAACCTTTTTTACTGGTTTCTTATATAAGTTATCGGATGTATTTGGATTTTCTTAAGGGGCTTTTTTAAAAAACTCTCCTTTTTTCTATTATTCTGTTTTTTGTCTTTATACTGCATCCAGCTGGAACTTACCAACTAAATCTTTCAGTCCTTCGGACTGTGCGGAAAGCTCTTCGCTTGTTGCTGAAGATTCTTCTGCTGTTGCTGAGTTCGACTGTACGACCTCGGATATCTGATTCAATGCCGCTTCTGCCTGCCGCATTGCTTCTGCCTGAGTCTTTGCCAGCTCTTCTGCCTCTTCTGTTACGTCTGCAATCTGTCCGACTCCCTGTACTACTTCTTCCAGTGTCTCTGCTGTTCTTTGTGCCGTATTTGTTCCGCTCTCTACCTCATTAATGACGGTCATGATCATATTTCTGGTGTTGACTGCTGACTGAGCGCTCTCGTCTGCAAGTTTTCCGATCTGGCTCGCTACAACCGCAAAGCCTTTTCCTGCTTCGCCTGCTCTTGCTGCCTCAATACTTGCATTCAGTGAAAGCAGGTTTGTCTGGGATGCGATCTCTTCTATCTCATCTATGATGCTGCCAATTTTTTGTGATGTCTCACTCATATGTGCCATGACCGCCATCATGTCTTTCATTTCTTCACTGCTCTTTTTCGCATCTTCCGCATACTGGCGTGACATGCTTCCTGCTTCGCCTACATGCTGCACCGTCTTTTCCACGCCGGATGTAATATCACTAAAGGTTGCTAACAATTCTTCTACTGCTCCCGCCTGTTCCGTTGCACCTTCTGCAAGATTCTGTGCCGCCTGTGCTAAATTCTCGGAACCTGCAAGTACCTGAACGGAAGAATCATCTATCTGGTGTAAGGTATCGTTCATATTTCTATGCATCTGACGAATGGATAATAAAAGTGCCTCAAAATCTCCTGTATACTTTTCTTCTGCACTGGTTCTTACGGTATAGTTACCATTTCCCATTTCACCCATACAATATTTGATGTCTTCGATGATCACGTCCAGATTCTGCGCCATCTCACGAGCAACGTTTTCAATATCCGCAACCTCATCCTGTGTATCAATAACCGGGAACTCGCTGCTTAAATCTCCTTTTGCAAATGCTTTCAGCCGCTCTGCAAGCTCCTGCAATGGTGTTGCGATCGCGTTTGATACGGTTCTTGCTAAAACATTAGAAATGCTGATACTGATGATTAATACAACAATTAATATGATTACTGCGATATTGATTGCTTTTAACAATAAACTCTTTAAGGCATTACCTTCTTTTTCCTTAAGGTCTAATAAATCTTTCATATTGTCATACACTTGATCATAAGCAGGGTCTAATTTCTCTGCTGCCATTTTCTGTGCCTGCACACTCTTGCTCAGATCTTTCGTCGTTCCAAGCTCAAGTACTTCTGCTTCTATTGTGTAATATTCTCTCATGGTCGTTTCTATTTTTTCATAAATTGCTTTTTCTTCTTTTGAACTTAAACACTCTTTGATGAGTTTCATGTTTTTAGAACATTCTTCCGCCTGAGCATCATGCTCTTTCACGCTCGCTTCTATCAGTTCTGTATCATCTTCTCCGATGCCAGCTCTGGTCGCACTTCGCATATCCGCAAAGGAAATCATTGCCTTTCCAATATCCCCCTGTGAAAATCCATAGTTTTCCAATGCTGCATTATACTGCCTTGTCGTATAGAACAACGTAATTGCCCCCAATGTTGTTCCTATTGACATCAATACGATGACAACAATAAACGATGTCATAATTTTCTTTCTGATCTTTTCTGTTCTGAAAATTTTCTTTAAATACTTCACCATATGCCTTCTCCCTTCCTTTCAGAAACATTATAGCTTTCCCCCTATAGTTCTGACTATTGTTTTAATTATATCATTTTGTTCTATCTTTTCAATTGTTTTAATTCTTTTTTTATATTTTTCTGGCATATTTTTGTCGTATTTAAAAATAACCCATTGATTTTTGAATTTTCTAAAAACCAATGGGCGTTTTTCTTTCTTTTTTATAACTTTTTCATCTTCTTTACCAGCTCCGGAACCAGACTGCCATTCTCATATTCATCTACGATTTTTTTGGCGGACTTTGGATCATTGGTTATGATCGCATCTACCTGATTACGGCACATTTCCCGGATGTCCACTTCTTTATCTACGGTCCACACATGAATTTTCTGACAGAATTTTTCTGCCTGCCGGTAAAATCCCTCATACCGGGTATTATACAATGCCGGATGCAGTGCATTGGTTCCTATTTCCCGGTAGGCATATTCACATACATTGACGATTCCATCTCTATAGAGCAACCCTGTTTGAATATGTTTATCTTTTTTTCGGATTTCCTGTAAAGTATAGTGGTTAAAGGAAGATAAGATTACTTTTTCCTGATATCCATACTGATAAACCAGCCGCAATACTTCATCCACTATATTTTTATAACAGATCTTTCCTGTTTTTAATTCTATATTGATGGTCAGACCGGACGGTACCACCAGCTGCAGTACCTCTTCCAGTGTCGGTATCTGCACTTTTCCGTATTCCGTAAATCCTTTGCCAAAATCAAATTCCCGCAATTCTTCTAAGGTACTGTCTTTGACCTGAGCATTTCCATTGCTGACACGTTTTATCGTTTCATCATGAATGACTACACATTGGTTGTCTTTTGTCATCTGAACATCCAGCTCGATTCCATCTGCTCCCATTTCTATTGCCTTTTGGAATGCCGGCAGTGTATTTTCCGGTGCGTATTTACCGGCTCCCCGGTGTGCCCATACGAGTGTCTTTTTTCCCTTCATTCTGCTCTCCATTTCACATCTGTCTTTTATTCTTATTTCTAATGTAGCAAATTCATGTTTTTTGTTGCTATCAGATGCTTGTAAAATCTAGGGAAAGTTTTTGTAAAGGGTGGTGTGGGACTTTTCTGAAAGCGAGCTGTGAAATGATTTTCAAGTAAATGTTTTTGAATTTTTGCAATTTTAGTTATTTATACCGCAGGTATAGTTGGATAAAATAGTGTATTATACAATTTATATAATTCTAAGCAACGGTATTTTTTTATTTTGGGGTATGGATAATACTTCCAATATCCCATACCACCCTTGACAGCTATAGTTCCCTATTATTTCTTGGTATGGTATAATCGATATAGGAGCCACAGCCTGTCTCATCGAGCTGTAGTTCCCTATTATTTCTTGGTATGGTATAATTACGTTATATGGGAGAATGTCAAGAATGTGGCTGTAGTTCCCTATTATTTCTTGGTATGGTATAATATATGCAAGAGCATTGTACAAAGCATGGGGGCTGTAGTTCCCTATTATTTCTTGGTATGGTATAATTTCCAGATAATTACGGGTTGCCCGTCGTACGCTGTAGTTCCCTATTATTTCTTGGTATGGTATAATCCTCGCGTTCATGTGTCAGATATTCCACGGCTGTAGTTCCCTATTATTTCTTGGTATGGTATAATGGCAAGCGTCTGTATGAGGACGAGCGAGTGGCTGTAGTTCCCTATTATTTCTTGGTATGGTATAATACAAGATCACAATCATTGCATAATGTCACCGCTGTAGTTCCCTATTATTTCTTGGTATGGTATAATACAAAGTGCGGCACGATTACGGAAAGCACGCTGTAGTTCCCTATTATTTCTTGGTATGGTATAATGAGATGGTCACAGAGGAGCAGTTGGTAGCTGCTGTAGTTCCCTATTATTTCTTGGTATGGTATAATAGGGATTGTTATTTTTAACGAGATCCATGCGCTGTAGTTCCCTATTATTTCTTGGTATGGTATAATTCTAGTTGCATTGAGTGTCAAAGAGGATGAGCTGTAGTTCCCTATTATTTCTTGGTATGGTATAATAGGACAGCAACAACCCCGCATAACCATAGGGATTATGCGGGGTTTCTCTTTTAAAAAAACTCATATTTTTACTATTTTTTCAAAAAATTTCTATCTTTTAAAAAATATTAATCAGCTCTGTCGCT